>Ga0123354_10010387_pt1 | contig 14337 bp, 11 predicted proteins | sample TergutLab28metaG_2_FD_97872 | JGI IMG/M metagenome (GOLD analysis project Ga0123354, IMG submission 97872) | Labiotermes labralis P4 segment gut microbial communities from Petit-Saut dam, French Guiana - Lab288 P4 | ecosystem: Host-associated > Arthropoda: Insects > Digestive system > Gut ... | reverse complement strand
TTCTCAAATTTATTTTTGGAATAAAACTCTACATGTTTCGGACAGTTCCTCTGTCCATCATCAGGAGTTTTTCACTGTACACACAGAAATGGTATATGTCATACAGGTTTGCTGACAGCTTGCGAGCAGGATCAGGACGGCACTGCAGTTCCGTCCTGATCCTGCTCGCAAGCCATATACCATTGCTGTGTGTACAGTAAAAAAACTCCTTTTGATGGACAGAGGAACTGTCCGAAACATGTAGAGTTTTATTCCAAAAATAAATTTGAGAAATTAGTGCATCTGGTTGGTTTTATAAGAAAGAAAAAAATTAATTGCTGTATAAAATCCAGTTTCATGTGCAGTTTTTTTTTATCGTCGCATCAAGCACAGCAAATTCATCGCACAGACGGAGTGCATCCGCCGGGACATCCAATGACAGCTGCGGTGCTCAGAATACCGATAAAAGAAACGCGCTGTTTCTTTTCACCAGCGTTCAGTAGTACAAATTTCCATCACTTGTTTTAATTCCCACACATTTTAAAGATTAACACAAAATTCTCCGAATCATAAGTAAAGCAAAGGTGACGTCGCTCCCATCACAGTGTCACCAATCAATCACACACAATCATAATTATATGTATGTGTACAATCAGCTTTTACCATCTAAATAAACCTGCATTTTGCCCTAGGACCTAATTTATTTGTACCGCGTGATTTGCTCAGTATGAACCAAGACTTTTCTTGCATTGCATTAACTGATTTGGTAATTCGGATTAAGAGTGTTTACTGAGAGGTACGTACTCAATTTTTTCAACATTTATGATATGAAATTCGAGAAAATTCCACAACGTTAATATAAAATTCAACTCCAAGGTAGCAACTGCTTCATCTCCTGCACATCCCTAAGCTTAACCTTGCCTCCAACCCCTCCTTTACCAGCACGATGAGAGGGCACAGCCTAGAAATCTTGGGCCCCGCCAAGTTTTGTTCCCCAGTAATTAACATAGTGTGTCTCAATTTCGCTTCCCTCCCACCACTAACACCATCACTCCCAGTTAGTTATCCTCAAGACGCTTCCCTTTGTGCTTAGTGCTGAAAAGAGGGTCGCTGCTTGAGATTTCATTCACACACTATTTCATCAACATTAATCAACTGGCTCGACCATTATGACGTAAGACAAAGGTGGTCAGACTTTTGGACTCGGTGATCTACTCTAAAGACAGAACATTCTTCGCGACCTACCACAATACGTATGGTGTTCGTATTTCGTCAACTAGGCAACGAACAGTAAAATAGTACAGTAACATCAAAAATAAAGTTACTTATTTACTCACTTATTTACTTACTTACTCACTCCACGGAGTAGAGTCCTTCTTGAGAAGCTGTTCGGTTCTCGTATGGTCAAGTCATTCCCTGCATTTTATGGAACCCGAAGGTTCATTACCGCATTCACAAGTGCCCGCCACCTGTCCCTATCCTGAGCCAGCTCGATCCAGTCCATGCCGCACATTCCACTTCCTGAAGGTTCATCTTAATATTATCCTCCAATCTACGTCTGGCCTTGGTCTCTTTCCCTCAGTTTTCCCCACCAAAACCCTGTATACGCCTCTCCTCTCCCCCATAACATAACATCAAACATTTAAAGGTATAATTATTTCATTTATTAAAAACTGATCTCTTTAACTGACACAATTCGCCGAAACTAAAGGATGTTTTTCATTAACCTTCATATTCCGAAGTCGACGCATGATACTGCATTACTTGCGATAACTTACTGTAAGAGAGTTCGTAATTACTTAGGCACAAGTGAAGGCAGAATTTTAATTGGTCATCGAGCAGACGGCTTCGGTATCTTGATTCGGTTATATTCATTTAGGAGAAAGCTTTTTCGCAGGGGAATGTTGACCAAAAAATGCTGTCAAACGATGAGCTGGAGATCGCACTGAGGCAGCCAATACATTTCGACAGAGACCAAAAACCAGCCGCGATCAACTCGTAGATAGCGTTGGACTGTTTGGCCTCCTCTGACGTCTTCGCTGACCGCTCTGAACGAAAGCAGGCTACTTGCAATGTTGCAATTTAGATGAGAGCGGATGCTCTCTAGTGGCGTGACGTTCATACAGAGTTTGGGAAAAGCCCGTTAATTCGTTGGGACAGACACACACATATATGAGAGTGCAATAAATCTAAGTCCGTTACTTTCTTATGAACTAATAGTAGCGGAATAAAATTTTCACACAAAGCCGTATGACAGCGATGGACTGCTAACCCTACATCGTATCTAACGCATTAAATTTTGATGAAGGGAGCGTGGGACTGACCCCCCACCCCCATCTAGTGTCGAAGGTCCTAGAAAGAGTAGAGCTATACCTCTACTCACCCTAAGGGCCTTCGTGGCCTACCAAAAGGGTGAAAGCCTACCTAAATTTGATGAAGAGGACCTGTACCACGCTTCACGCAGCAAATATACAGGTATGCGCCGCATAACGACGTTTCGGTCAACGACGGACCGCATATACGACGTTGGTTCCAAAAGATTACCATAATATAATATTGTAATACTTCCTATTGTGTTACAATTGCCTACAGTATTCAGTACAGTAATGTGCTGTACAGGTTTGTAGCCCAGGAGCAATAGGCTGTATATAGACTACGTGTGTAATAGGCTATACTGTCTAGGTTTGTGTACGTACACTCTATGACGTTCGCACAACGACGCGTTTCTCAGAACGTATCCCCGTCGTTAAGGGACGCATATCTGTACTGAACAGTACGAACTGTATTTCAAATAAGAAAGACTACAGAAAGACAGACAGCAAGAAGGAAATAAAGAAACAAAGAAACAAAAGAGATCTAGTTTGTGGAACAGGAAAGCTCTACACCAGGGGTATACAAATTCCGGGCGTCAAGTCGTCCAGGCGACTAAATTTTGTACGGTGGCCCCTACTATCTGCGCCTCCTCAGTAGGGAACTTGCTTCTTGCCACCACTTCGGCACCTAGAATTTTGAGATGCCTCCTATATTTTTAGAATATCTGTTCACCCCTGATTTTAGACTTGTACTCGAAATATATCTGCTTTGAATTTCGGCCACACCATCGGCTATTCTAACATGTTTATCGTGATATTCCTCAGTACCTCCAGGTAAATGTCTAGGTAGTACCTCGATGGGTCACCACTACTTCCAAAGTGTTTGCATTTCATACTTCGCCTGTCGTCCCACAATCGACGCTATAAAGTCTGAGTCACTGACAGCAGTATCAAATTGACTACAAAAAAGAAAGCGACAAGGTAGTGCGAAGAAGATTAATTGCTCTGATAATATCAACGAGCGGCATAAGGGTGGTGTACAGTGTTCACCTGCACCGCCCGTGGGGGGGGCGAAACTGTGTCAAGGTTGACCGACTCGGTCTAGCGACCGCCTCCAGCCTGAGGAAGCCTACAGCCCGTACGTCCCGACTTGAAACTGTCATCAAAGAACAGACGGCAGTTTAGCACATGCTGTACCCGTTCCCCTTATACCACCGAATCCACTGGCATTGCACCCTGAAGATGGAGGCAACAAGTGAATCTGAAACTACCTCATATCCTACACGACTCTATTTGTAATATTCTATTCACTGCCTCCAGAACTACTACTACTACTACTACTACTACTACTACTACTACTACTACTACTAATAATAATAATAATAATAATAATAATATGGAAATTTGCCCTCTTAACTGATGGAAGGATTTTATGTTTTGCTGGCCGTGCATCCTGGTACGACTCTGGGTAAATGACTAACTTGAAGCACAATTACGTTATATAACACGTTTATTATTATTATAATCCTATACATGTTTCGAGCAACTCTGTGCTCATCATCAGGAGGTTAAATTGTATAAATACAGCATCTGGTATAGTATTCTGTGTAAGTGACCGTCCGGTGTGCAGGTTGAGAAGGAAGACCAGATCCTTCTCAACCCTCACACCGGACGGTCACTTACAGAGATGATGAACACAGAGTTGCTCGAAACATGTACAGGATTATAATAATAAACGTGTTATATAACGTAATTGTGCATCAAGTTGGTCATTTACCCAGAGTGATGGAAGAATGTTCACTGCAAGAACCAAATCATTATTCCTGTCATTCAGTTCAGGTTCTAGAAAGATGACGAAATGCATTGAAACGTTACACAACGGCGAGTTTTGATCTCTGTATCCTCGTTTGTCCAGTCAGTTTGTTACATTCACAGTTCTACGTTGAACATTCTGAAAAGAAATAATGGCCAGCTAATTCACACACCTACTTCTATATAATTAACTCCATGGAGCAGAGTCCTTCCCGATAAACTAACAGTTCCTCTGCTGGTCAAGAATTTTCCCGCACTTTATGGAACCTGAAGGTTCATTACCGTATTCACAAGAGCCCGCCACCTGTCCCTATTCGGAACCAGAGCTATCCAGTCTATGTTTCCCCATCCCATTTCTTGAAGATCAATTTTAATATTATCATCCCATATAAGCCTAGGTCTTCCAAGTGGTCTCTCCCTCAGGTCTCCCCACCTAAAATCTTGTACGCATATCTCCTCTCTCCCATATACATGCCACACCCTCCGCCCATCTCATTCATCTTGATTTGATCACCCGAATAACATTTTGTGAGGAGTACAGGCCATAAAGTTCCTCACTGTGTAGTCTTTTACGCCTACTTCTTCTATGTATCTACCAAAATTCGGGAATTGCAACAACCCTCGTTCGCGAACTACAATATACACGAAGAATGCGGCCAAATACAGGTAACTTGATCTTCCATACCATAATCGATAATATCGCTCACAGAATGCAGTAGAGGCACAATCCAAAAATTGCCATTTGGAGTTAATACAAAGATTGAGCTAAAAAAATGTAACAACTACATCCGACAATACCGGCACACCTGTTAGTCACAACATATCCTATTAGACGCCATCACTGTCGCGTGTAGTTGTTTCATTTTTAGCTCAATCGTATTATTACTCCGAAGGGGCTATTTGTGCATTGCGCCACTATCGCATTCATTGAGTGACATAGTACGAATTACTGACGGTGTCGAGAGGGTAAGGCTGTTCCTGTCCCCGCCAAAAAGCCATAGGGGGGAGGAGAGGTATAGCTCCACTCATTCTTAATCTTAATTAGTCTGCTTTCAATATATATATATATATTGACAGCAGACTAATTCCTACTTTGTTTTTAATTTTACGCTGGGAGTATCAGCCTGAGAGTGTTCAGGCTCGTATTTATTTGTTGTTTTATGCTTTATTGGCGTCTCTTCCCTTATTGGTTGATATTTTATTTGTTTACAATTCTTTAGGGTCTTTGTGTTTATTTTTGTTGTGTGGGGATAATTCTTTAGTTGGTGGGCTATTTTATGTTTGTATGGTTTTCCCCTTTTTGGTTAAAATACCTATATGTATAGTTCATTTATGGCTTCCTAGGGCTCATGTTGAGGCCCCTGTCTCTGGCTCTATGATTTTGGGTGGTGTTCTGTTGAAGGTGGCTGGTTAGGGTCTTCTTGATGGAGGTGAGTGGTCAACTTCGCTCCGCTGTTCCAACCGAACAGAAGGCTGGGCGGGACCCACAGCTCGTCTGTACGATTTTGAGAGAACAGAAATTTTAAATTCTGGTACAGTCGAGTGGCTGGCCATATTTTCGTCTGTTCTTCCTGGCAGTCCTTCTTGCCTCAATCCTCTTCACTCGACATCAGGTTATCCACAACATTTTCTTATTCAGCGTAACGCAATAAGCAATAAACGAAGAGAAAACGTTTTACCTGGAACTGCTATTCAATTACTGAAGTTCCTTGACCACTTGAGGCGCGGTGTTTGACGTCACCGCGGCCAGAAAAAAAAAATAGCGGACAGTGACAACATTCCAGACTCCAGGGCTGCCAACGCTCATACAATTGACATCAGTTTAGTGTTCTTCTTTGGAGTTAGGCTTCACATTTTAGGTCATTTACCTGTCCGAGCTGTAAATAGCGGGAGACAGCCGGCCCGCGGGCCAAATCCTACCCGATAACACTTCCACACAGATACACAACTGTATTACAATACGCCGTAATTATCTGTTTGCTATGTACACTTGGGGGCAGTAGGTTGAGGCACTGCGCTACAAGTCGGAAGGTCGCGGGTTCGATTCCCAATGGAATGTTTCATTAACATAAACCTTCCGGCCGCACTATGGCCCTGGGTTGACTCAGCCTCTAACAGAAATGAGCATCAGGAATATTTCCTGGGGGGTAAAGGCGGCCGGTGCGTAGGGCTGACAACCTTACCACCTTAATGTGTCGATTGTCTTGAAATATGGGAGCCTCAACCTGCTGGAGCCCTCTGGGCCTGTCCAGGCCCGTAATAGGACTGCTTTTGTTTTGGCTGTGTACACTTAAACAACAAACACAAATCTCTTAATAGTGGGGTTAAAATCAGAAAAAGCGTGAAAACTCCATTTTATTTTGTGATGTTTGAAGGTATCAAGTCAACCCACCTCTCTTTGGTATTGTTTAAAAACGTAAATAAAATGGTAAAGTTTCCTCTTTCCACGCCATGGATGCATACAGTGGGAGTAGAAGTATGGCGCCACTTATTCGTAACCCTGGCACGAGATGGAGGTGAGTGGTTAACTTCACGCCCCGGCAGGCTTACCCACGGGAAAGAAACTCGGTATCCCTTGAACTGGAGGCTGGGCGGGCCGAGACCCGGTATGGACGTTTTGGAAGAGACAAAATCTCTGTCTCCTGTCTCAGACAGCCTAGCCGCCACACCGTCAACCCTACTCCACCTGTTTCGTCTAACTTAAGCACTTTCAGTCATATTACATAAAAAGGTAAAGCAGTCCCATTACAGGCCTGGACAGGCCTAGATGGTTCTTAGGAAGTTAAGGTTCCCAGATTTCGTGACAATGGCACAGGATGGTGGTAAGGTTGTCAGCCTTACGCACCGGCCGCCTATACCCCGAGGAAATACTCCTAGTACTCATTTCTGTTAGAGGCTGCGTCGACCCCAGGGCCATAGTGAAATATCCACTGACACCAGCTGGCATCGAACCAGCACCTTAACCACTGTGCTACCGCGGTACCCGTCATATTAAGTAATAAAGGTAAACGGGTAAAGTGATCCCGTCACAGGCTCGGTGTGGCCCAGATGGTGGGTAGAGGTATAGCTCTACTCTTCCATGACCGCGGCACTAGAAGGGGGTGAGTGGTCAGCAGCACGTCCCGGCCGCACTTTACCCCCGGGAAAGACCCGGTACCCATTTTATAGGAGGCTGGGTGGGCCCCAGGGCCCGTCTGGACGGGAGGAAAATCTCGTCCCCACCGGGATTCGATCCCGGACCGCCCAGCCCGTAGCTCAGTCGCTATACCGACTGAGCTACCCGGCCCACTATTCTTGTTAAGTGACAGCCTTAATTTACCTTGTGAACAAATGGAAAATGCGATGCATCAACTGGTTCAACCAGGATTTAAGTAAAATGTCATTATCCTTGAGACATACGAGTATCCTGGGTGCCTGTTTAATAACCACGCTAACAATACACAATGTGCTCCAATGCTACAGCATGTGCACGTTATAAATTCACGCAAATACGTGCGGAACCCAATTTTCGAGTCGACTAACAGACAAAAATTACATTCATAAAAAAGCTCGATTTTACAAATAAAAGTAAATTATCGCCCACTTAGAGCCCAGCTCCGCCATGATGATTTTCCTTCAGGCCCAGACATGCCCATTATCTCACATGAGATTGGGTCTGTAGCGAGATAAATTCGTGTCCAAAACAGAACTGTTTTTGACGACAGTACGACGTCATTAAGTGCCAATTACAGCTAATATGTTTGGTGAATAACAAGGACCAGTGGCGGACTCTTGCATACAAGGTAAGAAACGTGTGGGTTCCAAGAAGTGAGGGGATTTCTTGAACAAGTGAAAGACTGCCGGTTTTCCTGGAGTCAGTTTGAGGACCAACAGCCGGCCTCGCCTGTTGTAAATTACTGTCAATACACAGCATTATTTCCTGATCAGTGCCGAATTTCAAGGAAAGAGAACATTCCGAGTGTAAGTGTTTGCGGGATAGTGTAGGTGGTACAGCGACAAGCTAAGGATGGTCCGAAGTTCGAATCCTGGTATGGACAAGTTATTTCTCTTATCCAAAATCATCCTGATCAGCTCCAGGGCCCACCAAGTCTCCTATACCATTTTCACCAGGGATCTTTCCTTGGATTAAATCGACCGAAGCGTGGATTTGACCATTCACGAGGAGCCGAGGATAAGAATGAGTGGAACTATAACTCTACTCCCCCTCCATGCCCTCTGGTGTGGAGAGGGAAAGCTTCATCTGGCTGTAACGCACAATTCATACGTCCCTGTAAAGGCTACGGACTACAAGCTTATGTACCCGTACATCATTTTATGCCAATGAAATATCCACTGACACCAGCCGGCATCGAACCAGCGACCTTCCGATTTGTAGCACAGTAATTCATCGAACGGTAAGAAAACTGATAAATAGTAACTGGAAGGCATACAGATTCATTTGGTCGGGGCATAGCCGTAATTTGTGGGGGGGAATGCCGCTCCTATATTTTTAGGCGCTTTCGCAAAATTGCGAAAAGAGACTATTAGCTTCATCATGTCCGTCAGTCCGCGTGGAACAACTCGGCTCCCAATTAACGGATTTTCATGAAATTTGACATTTGAGCATTTTTAGAAAATCTGTCTGGAAAATTCAGGTTTCATTAAAATCTGACAGGAATAACGGGTACTGTAAGTGAAGACCAATAAACATTTATAATATCTCGCTTAGATCTTCTTAACACGAGAAAGGTTTAGGACAAAATTTGTAGAGAACATCAAGACACGCATTTTATTATAAAAAAATAATTTTTTTTCGAAAATCGTGCCGTTCGTGAGATAATGTGGAAAAATATTGTAGAGCGGGGCAGTCCACGGATGACAATATGGCGCATGCGCATTGCATGCTGGATAACTAGGGCTACACACCCACTCAGAATACGTAATACTTATTGCCACTGCAACAATGGTTGCACGCACGCTCCTCATTGTTGTGTTATACCTACATACTCTGTCTTATTCTACTTAAGAAGAGTTTCTCTTTGGGCTACTGAGGTGAAGTTCCTAACTAGTGAAAGGAATAGAAGAGTGGCGAAAATCGTCTGAAGGTGCAGTGAATTTCAGTGAGGTGAAGTGTAGTGATGTGAGGTGAAATGGAGGGGTAGGAAATTTAAATGGGGTTTAACCAAATGAGAGAGTAGTGAAGTGTAGTTGGGTGAAGTTGAAATGGGAAGAAGTGAAGTGTCGACAAGTGCAGTGAAGTGGTGTGAAGGTCTTAGTAACAGGGTGTCTAACATTATTAGAAGATATATAGATCATATGATGTTTGCTGCTTATATGGCTGTTTCGTTTATCACATTCTTTCGTATTCTTTTGGTTCTATTTTTATCATTGTATATATGGTTGTATGTTTTGTATGCTTCTGTTTAATTTTGTAAATCATGTATTTTTATTTATATGTTTATGTATTCTTATTGTTATGTTTATGTATTCTTACTGTTACGTTTATGTATTCTTATTGTTATGTTTATGTATTCTTATTGTTATGTTTATGAATTCTTATTGTTATATTTATGTATTCTTATTGTTATGTTTATGTATTCTTGTTATATTTATGTATTCTTATTGTTATGTTTATGTATTCTTATTGTATGTATATATATATATATATAATCCATATAGCCTAATTATGTGTATGTCAAAAACAAAAAACCATATTAATGCATTTTGCTCATATAGCTGTTTTGACAATATACTTAATAAGTATAATTTATTTTACAGACATGCTGCCACAACACCATGTTTACAGAAACGAAATAAATTGTGAATGTTATAATATAACTTTAGCAAGAAGAAACATAGCTCCCTGACGATGATCGAAAAAGATCGAAACATGTTGGAGTGATTTTTAAGTGTTTTTATGTGGAATTTATGTAAGTTCAATTGTTGGTTAATAATTGAAGTGATTCTAAGAAATGCACGGTGCAACAATAAGGTTTATATCTTATTGTTATGTTTATGTATTCTTATTGTTATGTTTATGTATTCTTATTGTTATGTTTATGTATTCTTATGTTTATGAATTCTTATTGTTATATAAGTTCCGTTCTGGGTACTCTGTTCAATTGTGTTGTTCTGTGTATCGTTTGTGTGTAAATGTGTACTGTTCTAATGCCACCGGGTGTCAACCCAATTGCAGTTAACAAACATATATGTGGTATCACGTATCATATCATATCAAATCAATAACCATGGTCTATTTTGTCGCCCACCCTAATGTTACGCCTATGGGCCGGGGCCTAATTTAAAGTACTATTCTGCACATGACCAGAGGGACTGTAGATCCAGCGGAAAAACGTGTCTGTGCGCTGCCCGAGATTCAAACTGGGAACCTCCCGAATAAAAATCAGACGAGATACCACTTTAGCCAAATTGCATAGTTTCTGACTTCAAGGTGAGACTACGAGGGAGGAACATTATAAACTTCTAAAGACGAAAAGTAATCTGATTTATATGAAGCAGTCCGTACCACGCCGTAAACACTTTCCACAAATTTTATAAAAACCAGTCAGTCAATTATGTTCTGAGATGTGCGTACAAAACACTCAAAGCAAATCGAGCACCATGTAGAATTTTTTAATGTTAAAACCTGGTGATAGAGGCCAGTTGAAATGTGATGGCACCCGCGCAGAAACCAGATTTCATCTTTCGACGAAAAGGACAAGTCCATTTAAATCGGCGGGGGCGTCAGTTCATTCGATTACCGGCAGCCGAGGTGTGTGCATCAGCTTTTATTGTTGGTAGTAATGATGGATACACCATGTTCCGAGGTAGTGTGAAGGGTACTGGCTACCCACTCCATTCGCCAGTTTCCCCTTCACTTCCCCTCCCTACGTCACCGTGTGCCATCACATTTCAACTGGTGTCTACGAAGAGAAACCGCGAGGCTTTAAAAGGTTAAGGTATCTCTTGGTCCAATGCGAAAATAAACTTGGAGACCTTGACGCAAGCTCTGATACACAACCAGCATTTTTGGGGGCCCTCCCAAATGGGGACCCCATGCAGCCGTACAAACTATAAAAGCTTCAAACCGGCTCTGCTAAGATGAGCTATAAAATAGATAATAATTGCGTGTCAGTTCTACTATTATAGATGCAAACCAAGTTACTTTTATCCAGTATAACATTAAAAGTCCGGTATTCCAGCCAAACCCGTAACCGTTGGCATATAAAAGAGTTTCATACTGAAGATGCAGGTACATTCATGATCAGCTCCATACAATATTACATATTCATGGCTCCGTCATTAATTATGGCTGCGAAACCGAACGCGTCAGAAATATACTGCACGGCCGCCATGGTGTTATTGTAATTCTAAAAACATTCCCTTCACAAAAGTTGCATACTTTTGAACAGTTGGCATATACAAGTCAGCACCCTGTAAGTTTCGGTAGTTCCAATCCCACCTCAGGAGCTTCTGCGTCCCCCATTTCGTGATTACTCACTAAAGAAAACAGAAAGAACGGGCTTGGGGTTATCTCCAATGTGATATGCTAATAGCAAGTTTCGTACAAATCGGTCAGTTTTATGGAAAACTGAGTCACCACCCAACTCCCCCCACCAAACACAAACACGCACAGACAGCATAGTGAATCCGCAAACTAATTACAAAAATTAGAATAAGACGTTGCCCAGTTACAGTAGCACAGTGGTTAAGGTGTTGTGCTGCAAATCGGAAGGTCGCTGGTTCGATCCCAGCTGGTGTCATTTGGAATTCTTCATTGACATAAAATCCTTCAGATCGCACTATGGCCCTGGGGTCGACTCAGCCTCTAACAGAAATGAGTACCAGGAGTATTTCCTGGGGGTAAAGGCGGCCGGTGCGTAAGGCTGACAACCTTACCAACATCCTGTGCAGTTGTCATGAAATCTGGGAACCTTAACTTCCTGGAACCCTCTGGGCCACTCCGGGCCTGTAACGGGACTGATTTACCTTTATTTTTTTTTACTCTTCATAAAGAAACGTAAGTTTATTAAGATGTGCTGTTCACATTACGAACTGGTTAAGAACAGGTCGTCAAGTGTCACACTTCTTTGAGGACACGTGGAACGACGCGGCTGACACACTTTGCTAAAGGACATGAATCACATCACAGAGATGCTGGATAATTAGACATATGAGAAAACAAACCTATTTCCCCCTTCCCTCCTCCTTGTGCAATGAAAAGTGCTAAATTGCATTACCTTCGCAAGGGCAGTTTGCGACAGCGTGCGTGCCTGCGTGCCTGCGCTCGCGTAGGCTGCACATGCGCAAGCTGTACTGCCATTCCAGTACCAATAAAACTGACACACTCCGTAATATCGTCCATTTTTTTTTTTATTTTATGCTGACTCAAGTGCCCATACGGCATTATTTACGCAGATACTATGTCGCGTGCACTCTATGCACTGTGGTACCACTCCCGATATGAACTCCTTCCCTCTGAAGTAGAAAGCTTTAAACAGAAAGCAATAAACAAAGATAAAATACGTTAAAATTGGGCCTCTGTCACCACGGTACAACTCGTCCTCAGGTTGCCGATGGAGAAGACAGCCTCCAGATGTGGAAGGTACCTGCGAATATAATGAATAAACCGTCGCGGAAACAGACAAGGAGTGGTCTTCCATCTCTGGGGTTGGGCGAAGGGCTGAACGTGCCTCACCCTAAAAAAACGCAGCGTGTTACGAAATGGGACAGACAGCCTCGGTCGTAGGCAGATGCTTTGCAACGAAATTGCCTGATTTATCTGGCCCAGAATGAGGACAATTGGCGCTCTATTGTAGACGCTGTAATGAACATACAAGATCGACGCAGTTCACTCACCAACAAATGCACTATTTATTAACTTGGTTAAAAGTTTTAAATTTACATTAATTACACAATAATATCGCTCCTACATGTTTCGGTCTTTAATGACCATCATCAGGGAGCTTTATGTATACCTAACTAAAGTTATATTTATGTTAAAACACTCGGTAAAATTAAGTCGTTATATAAATTAGGTGATGTGGCAGCATGTAGAGCGACAGGTGTGTTGTGTGCTGTGCAGAGTCAGTCACTCTCACTCTGCACAGCACACAACACACCTGTCGCTCTATGACATGCTGCCACATCACCTAATTTATATAACGATGTAATTTTACAGAGTGTTTTACCATAAATATAACTTTAGTTAGGTACAGATAAAGCTCCTTGATGATGGTCATTAAAGACCGAAACATGTAGGAGCGATATTATTGTGTATTTTAATGTAAATTTATACTTTTAACCAAGTTAATAAATAGATAGTGCATTTGTTGGTGAGTGAACAACGTAGATTTCAAAATTCACGGTTCAAGGATAAAAATTATACAAGATCGAATGAAACGCGGGGAATTTCCTGACTAGCTGGGGAACTATTAGCTTCTCAGGAAGGACTCTGCTCCATGGAGCTAGTTTCGTCTAAATCGTTCATTAGTTCCCTACATGGTGCACACCGACAAAGGCACGAGACTACCAAAATATGCATTCATTTCCTTCACTTTCGGTTAAATCCCTCAGGAATGCACTACCCATATTTGATGGTACACAGAACAGTAGCTGATACAGTGTCGGTAAACGTCTCAAACCTTACACAAGCGTCGCTAACAGGTTTACTCAGAAAGCATTGTACAGCGTGAGAACTGCGCTATTCTGTCCTACGGTTTTCCTATAATACATTTTTGTAATCCCGGAGTACATTATGAACCACCCTGTACTATAGTGACTTCTGGCTTCCGCCGCGAAGTAGATAATAACTGCGTTATTCTTGGTTATTACGCAGCCAGTAGCGGTAATCTCTCACCGACGTTTTGGGACAGCCTATCGGTCCCATCTTCAAGGGTCAGAAACGACGGTGAGAAATTACCACTACTCGCTGCATAATAACCAAGAATAACGCAGTTATTATCAACTCCGCGGCGGAAGCCAGAAGTCACTATAGTACAGGACGGTTCATAATGTACTCCGGGATTACAGAAATTTATTACAGGAAAACCGCAGGACACGTATTTACGAAACCTGTACAGCTAGAAGAAACAACTCAAAATTTTTTTTCCCCAGTAAGTTTTTTTCAACATAGTTCACATTTCTGCCGCTAGGCGATGCGAGTGTATGTAGTGAGAAAATGGCCGCTCCGGGGGAGAAGTCGTTTTGTGTGTTGGAATATCACACGAGTAAGTCTGTGGTTACTGTGCAACGT
>Ga0123354_10010386_pt1 | contig 14337 bp, 12 predicted proteins | sample TergutLab28metaG_2_FD_97872 | JGI IMG/M metagenome (GOLD analysis project Ga0123354, IMG submission 97872) | Labiotermes labralis P4 segment gut microbial communities from Petit-Saut dam, French Guiana - Lab288 P4 | ecosystem: Host-associated > Arthropoda: Insects > Digestive system > Gut ... | reverse complement strand
TCGGGTTAGGGCGGGGAACACCTCGGTGATGGTCCGCGAAACAAAATTTGGGAAACATTGGTTTTGAACCCCCCCCCCCCCCAGAAAAAGAGAAAGGTAACTGTAAAGCGGCAAAAGTTACGTAATTACACTGCGATACCACCTGTAATGAGCTGAGTTTGTAAGCACACATAGCAATAATTCAGATGGTAAGCCTGAAGGGAGGTATGCAGAATTACACCTTGGCTCTACAGCCCTCTGACAACCTTGGCCCTCTTAACAACAGACGCCCACTGAAGGGAAGCAACCAACTGGAATATCTACACGTACATATGGAGATAAAACTGAAATGAATCTTAACAAGAAAAGCACTGTACGTATAACGCAAATTTGAGGCGCCTTCGAGCAACCATTGTTGCTGTGGAAAAACAATAAGTGTTACACATTCTGAGTGCGTGTTTGTAGCCTTAGGTATCGAGCATGCAATGCGCATGCACCATATAGTCATCTGCGACCTGTTTGGCTCTACCATAATTTTCCACATTATCACATAAACAGTACGATTTTCGAAAAACAGTTACCGAACATAAAATGTGTGTTTTGATTTTCTCAACAACTTTTGTCTGGAACATTTCTCATTCCACGAAAAATTGAGCGAGATATGATCAAAAATGCATACGGTCGCCATGTAAAGGGCCCGTTATTCTTGTCAGAGGTTAATGTAACTTCAATTATCTTAACAGATTTTCGAAAAATAATCAAACATAAAATTCCATAAAAATCCGTCACGTTGGAACCAAGTTGTTCCATAAGGACGAACGGACGGAGAGACGGACAGACATGAGACGAAGCTAACAGTCGTCTGTCTCAATTTTTCGAACGCGCCTAAAAAGACGTTAACACACCTTCGGTTTAAATTTTTAACAGACTTTCAATAAAAAAAAAATTAAACACGAAATAAACACCTCAGCGTCTTTTTGAATTTGATGCTGGTGTAGTTTGTTTTAAATTGGCAGACATTTTGGAGGAGCCTGCTGTTTTCATCTTCTAAATTTACGATCTCGAACACGGACCTAGTTAACTTCTCCCGAACTCTCAGCAAAACTGTTCCCACAATAAACGGTACCACATCTAAGAAAACGGTACTGTTGCTTGCTGTCACAGCTGTCAGAACCCTAAAATCCTTAACAGTGCGGAGTCTTTCCCTTGGGTCTGATCTGTGTGCACGAAACACATAAACACGTACATAAGGTGCCTTGCAGAGAAACTCACAAAGTCCATTTACCTTAATTGGTCCATATGTGATAATAGCCAGCATTACTGAGGCCACTCCCACGTACCACTTAAAGAAACCTCATTAGTCTACATTGCAAGGCACATGTACGAAACGCTTGTTCTCCCTGACGTCACTTCACACTGTCGATCAATCTTTTGTTTGACTACCCTGAAAATGGAGATAGAAATATCCTCCGAAAATCAAGTAAAAAATTTAGCAATATACACGACTACATATCCCACGAGACTTAAATCTTCATCAATATGCTGTAGGAACCCAAAATCCCGAATTTCAGTCGAGTTCCCGAAGTACAGTTACAAATATGCGAATGGGCAAAGGGTGTAGTAGGTTCCGAATGTTACAACTGTTGGTGTGGTCAAATGATTTTCATGAAACGTTTATATTGGCGATTTTCTGCAATAAAATATGTTGGGCAGACGCCAGTTTTGAGCAAAACCGGGCAAAAATACCGGACACATGGCACGGAGGCCCACAAACGTGTCTGGGAGCACCCTGGTGCAAATCGTTAAGTGCTTCTCTGAGCGAAAAATGATTTCCAAGTAGGCTGCATGAAAACGCGACACACATGTTGTATGCCCAGTGGCAATGCCCATGCCATTACTCCGTCTTTAGAACCAACTGAAAACTGTCGTCAAACATCTCCAACACACGGTGTTCTGGTAAGATTTCAATCGTCGGTTCTCGTCTCTTATACTTTAAAGATGGAAGAAGCACTTCCCGCAAAGCCATTTTCACTTATCTACCAAACTACACGGTGTTAAATCCCATAAAAATAACGATTCTTATCATTTACAGAGATCCTGTTTCTGAATACTGTGAAACAACAACAGACAAATTTTATGTTTATGTTTATGGTTCCGTGCATCGCTGATCTATATTAATAACTGTCCAACGAGATGCAACACAGAGCAGTCTATTTATTATTCTGCAAGTTCACTCTATATGTTTCGGGTGTTAACCGCAATATGACCGGTAGCGGAGGCTGTAGTTACAGTTTTGTGCACTCCTGATGACGGGCGTGGTTGACACCCGAAGAATGTAGAGTGAACTTGCTGATTAATAAGTAGACTGCTCTGTGTTGCATCTCGTTGGACAATTATTAATATATAACAACAGAAAAGTTTATGCAAACAATGACTAGCACTGTGCATCGAGACCTTGATTTCACATCAATATCGAAAACTGTACGCCCCGATATATTAACAGACTGATTTATCGATATCACCTGGCATCCTGGGGCCTTTTAAAGGTTTCATTTTGCCCTTCTAGCCTAAGTGAATTCCGCAAGCGTATAAAACTTAACTCGCTCTCACTTCTGGCGATTTAGAGACGTTGTCGGTATTTCATATCATTTACGTGGATTAAATACTGAGCGGTGAGACGGAAAAAATTCTGAAGAAGGTGGTTATGACCATATTCAGCTACCATGTCGGTATTCGCTCAAATAAACTGGGTTAAAAGCCCGAAGAGCTGCGTATGGGTAGCCGGTATTCCGGCCATTAGCAGACCTGATCACTTCTCCAATAAAATTCTATGCCCTCATCACTACTCCACACTGCATTCTTCCGCCCAATGTTAACCCTCTAAAGCATGGCGGTAACTATACGCACCACCTGTCTTTAACATCCCAAAACTGTGCATTTTAGCCTCAGACACAATGACATGTTCCGTACGAATGTTACCAAACACAGCAACTGTGTCTTTACTGGTTGATCTTCTTAATGCAGACGACGCCATTTAATGTGGGACACGAACTGAATTTTTAAACATATCGAGACAGACAGACAGACAGACAGACAACTTGCTTCACACGCTCAACCTGAATCTCGTCAGTAACTTTCATTAAACTTTGATTCCCAGCGAAGCCGAATGTAAAATGTCCACATTGCATGCTCCTATTACATCTCTGGACAAATGATGTGAAACCAAATTGAATGACTGTTCTTATTTCGCCCCGCACTTGGCCGCGCTCCATTCATCAACATCCTATCACTCATCGCTGTTTACACTGACTTCAAAGCCGCCAACACACACAGACACACACACACACACACACACACACACACACAAAACTAAACCAAATAAAACCGTCCACCTGCGTTACAGTCGGCTTCGTATGCCCCTTGGTTAATCCCACGTGAGATGAAAACTGCCCAATGGTCTATTCGGGTAACATTTGGAATGATCAAAGTACAACCCCCCCCCCTCCCCCACAAAAAATCTAAAAAGTGTAATGGGAGGTCCGGTGATCCGTTTAGCCACGCGTGCGTACGACATGCGTTGCTAGCAGTTCTATTACACGGAAACCTCATAACTGGGATGGTGCTTATGTTAACGGATCTCCCGTTTTGGCTTAGAGCTTTCACCTGTCCATACTAAGGATACGTAATATATGTGGTAACGTGTCCCTTAGGGTAGGGAGGAGGCAATAAACCTTTGGCTCGAATAGATGTCTGGGTTTGAACCCACAGCAGATCCATTGTTTTGATCAGGTACGTGTCTTTCTTGTATTACAAATCGTGGTGTACCAAGGCAGTCCAGTGGGATTTGTGGTGTGCAAAATGGCACTGGGAGAGAAGCTTAGCGTATTTTTTTGACCTCATCTCCTGGCCTACCGGTATCGCTTTGGACCTTGCGAGATTTGAGCTTCTCACAGCGGTATTCATGAAGACACAAGTCTTCTCGTATGTGACGCCGTGTAGATTGGTAAACACCGAATTTTTTTAGGAGCGCAGTGTCTCCAGAATAAGGACCAAGCTGGCGCCTTTTGACTGCCCGACCGCATTCAGTATTTACTGCTTACCAGTCGACATGGTATCACGTATTCACTTTCAAGCTTACAGTGGCCATACTGGCCACTCAACACGTGCACTTCACCGCGCTCATGCAACTCACCACCTGGCCCAAACGTATCGCTGTTGTTATCTCCCAATATGACGTCACTTCCGCTGCTCCTGCTTTGCTGTTGCTGACACACTCCTCCAGAGTAACTCCGGGTACTCCGAGTACTGTTGTTGCTCTCCCTTCGCTCTGGATAGGCTCCGCTCGGTGTCATGACAATCGGGGGCTCCAGCCCCCCTGGGGACACACTGGACATGAAGGACAATTTGTCGGCGTCACTGTCCAGTCCGCTGGCCCCTGTCCCAGGACTTGTGGACAGTTCGAAGATGGTGACACTCAGATGTTGGCGGCTGCTGGTGCTAGAGGGGCCTGAAACGAGAAACATGTCAGGAGCAATCGCGCTGAACCGCAGCGATATGATAGCCGGCCGACTGTTGGTGCCATTGACAGTAACATCATATTTCTCATAGAGACGCCACGGATATTACCATGGGGGATGAAGAGGACACGCCTTTCTCTGGGACCATGCATGTCAAAAACATTTATTCATCATAACGAGTGTAATTTCTCCCAGATTTTTATCGACTACGAAGACTCAAAAGGTAACGTTTCTTACATGCATTCCTCAAGCTTTCAATTCGAAACTCGGCAGAGAACCAGACTATTTTAAGCGAGGTTTTATTTGGGACCTAAATCAAATTTCAAGGTGTTACGTAAGATTAGGACAAGAATTTTTTTAAAAGCAATTTTAAATTCATCATTCATGATCATCCAGTTATCGGACGATAGCAGTCCGGGTTACAGCCTCCTTTACTGTTTCTCTACTGACATGCCTATCGCCATAGAATCAACTAGGAAAGGGCGTACGCAAGTGTTAAAAAAATCTCCTAACCTAACGCAACTTAATGCAACCCAACCTATCCTAACACCACACAACTTAACGTAACAAAACTCAACCTATTCTAATCTAAAATAACACACCTCACCGCAGCCTAACATAACGTAACGGAACCTAACCTAACTCAAACTAACCCAACCTAACCTAACTCAAACTAACCCAACCTAACCTAACTCAACACAACCTAACTTAACCTAACCTAACCTAACCTAACGCAAACTAACCTAACCTAATATAACACGTTATATCATGTAAACTATAAACAAAGTCAGTTTTGAAATACTGGCCGAAGAATTGTTAGACAATACGCCGTACGCTGTATATGCATATGTAACATTTCCGCAGGACGTGAATGGACAGTGGTTGTAGATGTAACAGATGGGCTGATTATAGCCTGTCAAATATATCAGTTGCTGGCTGGGCGCTTGATTCTTATGCTGTTACCGACAACAGAGAGCAGTGGAATTGTTCGACAAAAAAAAAAAAAGGAGCAAACTGAGAAGATTGTAACAGCAAACGTTCAGTGTCGTATTAACAAAACAGAGCGATAAATGAACAAAACAACAAACAAACTAATTCAGTACGATAGGGTACGTGTTGCAAAAAACAACAAAGCTAACAACCAGTCACTGGAGAACGCGGCAAACTATATACACGACAGCTGCGACTCTAACGTGTTTGAATAAGATGATCGTTGTTACTTAAAGTCAGCTAAAATGTTTAAAAAAAAAACATTGGCCCTGTGCTCTCATGTGAGGCTTTCCGGTCAGTTTTTCGGAAATAAAATAAATGTAAATACATTTCATATCTTTCGCACCTGTGTTCTACCAGCCCCTAATCACACTCCCCAATTTCGGATTCCTTCATTTCATCATCCAAATGAACAGAATCGCCCTCGTGAAGAGTACTAATAATGAAGTGGCATAGAGCGCAGAGCGTCGAATGAGGAAGCAATTGATGACAATAATTTAAAAAATAACAGTAAATCCAGTCAGAAAATATCACTGTTTATTCTAGTATAAAGGCCATGGTCAGACTGAATCTGATTATGGCACTTTAGGCAATAGCACTACAATAAATATTTGTTGTGTTTGACTGGATATACTGTAATCTTGATTATCCAGAACGCAACGGGGATGAAGAGTCTTAAAAAAATGCTAATAATTTGGAAAGATTAGGGAAGGAAGCGACTGCCTAATTAGAGGCGAAACCTACCATTTAGCAAGGAGTGAGAACAATCATTAATAACTGACTCATAATGGCCCGACACCGGACCCAACTTTGCATCAGGTAATTCCCAATATGAAGAACAACTGCTGAAGCCTCCACTTCTCCCTTCTTGTCAACACAGGGATAAACAAAAATGTAGGCACAACAAACTTTTAGCAACACATGAATAAACACAAATGCCTGCACAACAAACCTTTAACAACACGAAAATAAACACAACTGTCTGCACACCAAAGTTTTAACAACACAAGGATAAACAAAAGATTCTACACAACAAGCATTCAGCAAACTTTTCGTACTGTCTGTGTTTACTCACTTGGGCGGATAAGAGGAAGGCTGGAGGGGGGAGCCAGTAGACCCTGAGCCTCCTCATTAGGCTCCAGCTCCAGCGCCATTCCGTCTTCACCCTCCCGCATAGAGTGCAGGAGGTGTGTTTCTGGGGGGTAGCATCACCTGGCAGCCTGCGCAATACAGATGCCTTCCGCAGCCATGACACCCTGCAACAATCGCCCGTATGATAAAGGCTTGTCGTTGATTTCCTCAGTGCCTCCGCGCAAAGTGCGGGACATTACCCCAAAATTAGGTCACGATGACTTCCTTCCAGATCATTTCCTATTCACTATTTCTTCATCTTTTCCTGTGGCCCATATTGCTTCAGACAGTACAGTGTCAAGTGACTGACGAATGACGAATATGAAACGATCAGGAAGGATGCAATCATGGCCTAATTCCAGGTGCTGACAACACAAAGGAAGATTCCTGGTAAGATACCGAGATATGATACCAGCACCTCTGGAACATTTGAACAGCGTTACCACTAAACTAACCTGCTGTCTGTATTTTCAGTATCATCTACAAATGGACGCCACACACAGTCAGTAATTCAATGCAATTTCCCTTACATTATCCTACATATCAATTGACCTCGCAATGTGGTTTCACTTCTTGCAGCTGTCGCTACTCGAAAGTGCTATCTTCTTCGGGATATGTAATAACTACTTACAGCACAGAGGTAAACGTATGCACCATCTACCATAGCATTTCAAGAAACTGCATTTTGCCCACAATGGTGTATTTATATGTTCCGTATAATTCCAAAGAAAATGCCACTATTTCCCTGTACAGCGCTAACCAGCTGCTGGTTATAATGGGAAGTGCATCTTCTTTTTTGATTCGACGTGTATTTAAAAATACACGTCGAATCAAATTCGTGTTTCAGTGGTTTTCCGCGGTCCCGGCGCAAATCCTAAGTCCGTAGGCCAATGTCACTCTATAATGCATCTCCTCGAGCAGAGTTCCCGCGTAGTCACTTAAAAAAAAACCTCTGAACATAGGCAAGCCAGCGTTTTTTAAATATCGCCATAATGGAGCCTTCCACAAATATACAAACAAATTCAGACCAAACGTTCAACTTCCTCCGACACACAAACAGCCACTTCCGCTTTCCCTTAACCACTTCGCTCCCCAACACTCCACCTTGTCTCCCGCAGGCATTATCTTGGAACATCAAGAGCAGTAATTTTGTACCCCCTTCCAATACAAGTAACATCTCTTACTCCACTCCTCCTCCTCTTCCTCTTACTTTTTCTTCTTCTTTGAATTTCACGAGGTTGAGTAAGTTTCTACTTTGGAGGACTGTGGGTTCAGACATATTCATTGTGGCGCCCAATGAAGTAACCGAAGCTTCGTACAAAGGTACCGAATTTCTGGACAGTAGACGCACTCAAAGATAGGGTGTTGGGGGGAATATTTGGGTGTAAGAGGGACGAGGTGACAGGGGAGTAGAGAAAACTACATCATGAAGAGCTTAATGATCTGTAATCCTCACCGAATAATTTTCGGGTGATAAAATCGAGAAGAACGAGATGGACGGGGCATGTAGCGCGTATGGGGGAGAAGAGAGGCATACACAGGGTTTTGGTGGGGAAATCTGAAGGAAAGAAACGACTTGTGAGACCCAGGCCTAGATGGGAGAATAATATAAAGATAGATCTTCTAGAAGTTGGATGAGGGGTGTGGACTGGATCGAGCTGGCTCAGGACAGGGAGAAATGGGGGCAGGTTGTGAATGCGGTAGTGAACCTTCGGGTTTCACGAAATGCGGGGAATTTCTTGACTAGCTGAAAACCTGTTAGCTTCTCAAGAAAGAGTCTGTTCCATGGATTAAGTAAGTAAGTAAGTAATTAAGACGCAATCAAAGACCATCGGATTGCCTTACACGTTGTTAACGCTAAAGGATGTAACACTCACACGACAGATACTGCAAAACAGAAGGAAGAAACACCGTCTGTAAATAACAAGAGAGGAAATGGAAGCAAAACCTTAACACTTAGGCGTTTTCGGATTTTTGCAATATTGACACTTCACAGTCAGCCAGTCAGTCAGTCACCACCACTTACTCCCGGCCCGTCACATTTTTATTGTTGGTTATTTATTGCTTAGCGTTCGTTTCGTTTTCCTTAAATTTACGGACAACACACAACCTCAAAGACGAGAAAACATAACCTCAAAGTTTCGAACTGTCCCAATTTTTTTAGTTGTATCCAACTTCCAAACAATATTTCCCCTATATAATTTACAAACTTAATTAAAATCAACGTACACGCCAAACTTCATGTACTTAGGTATGAACAGTGAGTATTCTCCAGTACGACGTACGTTGTTATTTTCCTTATTACGCGGCACTTCACTCTCACGAAGGTGAAGGGAAAGATGGGTTTGTAGAACTGAGAGATTAACACTGACATGGTGCAATCAAAGTATTTACTTGGAGAAACCTATTCTAATTTCACTTTTTCCACCAACAAATCAGCAATATAAGGCCATTACATTGTCTGACAACGATTTTCTGTAACTTCCTGTCGGCTCGCTTATCATATTAACGTGGACCACTAAGCGGAATGCTCAAACGCACCGCGGAATGGAGTCGAAAGTAAAAAAAGACGTTTGTCAGATAAAATAAGGGTCTTCTTTCTATGTCACAAAGGAGTCATTTTCCTTTTAAAATATGCATTTATTGTAAGAATCATTCAAAACGAAAAAAATGAATCGTGTTTCTTTGGAAATCTCTCGACAAAATTCAAGTTTCATTAAAATCTGACAAGAATAACGGGTATTTTACATGAAGCCCTATGTACATTGTTGATACATGGCTCAATTCTTCTTAGAATAAAAAACGTTTCAGACAAAATTTGTAGAGACAATCAAAACACACATTTTATTTTCAGTAAACTTTTTTCTTACGAAAATCGTGCCGTGTATGATATAATGTAGAAAAAAATATGGTACAGCCAGACAGGCCACAGACAACAATATGGCGCATACGCTTTAAATGCTGGATAACTAAGGAAATAATACAAACACACACAGATATTTTGGTACATATTGTTTTCCCATGGCAACAGTGGCTATGCGAACGAGCTACAATGTAAGTTTATACGTACATTTCCTGTCTCATTAAATTCTACTGTGCATGTTGTATAAACAGTCATCACCGTGCTGTGAGAGGATTAACCGGTACAGTGGCAACTAAAATGCAAGGGAAACAAGTGGAATTGTAACGTCTAGCTCAGACCAGAATAGCTTCATTATATATGAGTAAAATATGACCGTGTTACGAGTGGGTAGAGGAGGTAAACAGTGAGGAAGAGAAACTGCTCAAGTGCTCTGAATTAACTGACGTCATTTGGGAAAGTGAGAAATGGCGGTCATTATTTGTTCCTTGCCCAGCAGTCAAGTACACTCTTCTCCAACCAGTTATAAACTCTCCAAGTCATATAGGGAACGTGGGTTGACAGTAAGTCTGAACTTGGGTGTGAACATCTTCACCATAACCGTCAGTCCGTCCGTCCGTCCGTCCGTCCGTCCGCAAGTAAACACTACAGCACCACTCAGTACACTAATATGAAATGCAATACTGCCGAGATTTAATAAAATCGTCCGAATAATTCCACTTTTCATTTAAATCAGACAAAAACACGCCCAAGTTACGAGGTTCTCACAGCGGTATAATCGAGAATTCCGGTCGTCCGGGTTGTGACGCCGTGTCGCCGAGTAAGTGACAGACGTTTCGAAGGAAAGTGTTGCTATCAGCTTCAAGATTTCGAGATGCTACATAGATCTTGAAGCCTTGTAGATGATGGCAGAGTCAAGTCCAAGAGGACCAGAGTTCTCAATAACAGACCATTTATACAAAAGGCCTATAAGCCTTTTTTTGCTCACATCTCGACAGTAAGTTGTTAAATATTTATCAGAATAAAAGTTTCAGAGACAATCGAGGCACATTTTGTATTCAGAGCACATTTTTGTTAAGAGTTGTCGTTAATGAGAGACACAACAATACAGGCAATGTACTGTACGCATACAGTAACATTGAGGCACATTCGTGCAACCATTATTGTAGTAAAAAAAAAATGAGTATTACATATTCTGAGTGTGTGTTTGTAGCCTTAGGTATCCAGTATGCAATGCGCGTGCGCCATACTGTCATCTGTGGTCTGTCCCGCTCTACAACATTAGTTCACATTACCTCATAAACGGCACCTTTTTCGAAAAAAGTTGTTGAACACAAAATGTGTGTTTTGATTTTCTCTACAACTTTTGTCCGAAACATTTTTCATTCTAAGAAGAATTCAGCGAGATATGATCAAAAAAGTACAAAGGTCTTTATGTAAAGTACTCGTTATTCTTGTCCAATATTAATGAAACTTGTACTTCTCGACAGATTTTCGAAAAATACTCAATATCAAATTTCATTAAAATCCGTCCGCTTGGGGCCGAGTATTTCCATGCGGACGGACAGAAGGACATGAAGCTAATAGTCGCTTTTCGCAATTTTACGAGTGCCCCTAAAAATGTTTTTTATGTTGTATCATTTCACAAATCGACATCGTGAAGTCTGGTAACAACACAGCAGAGGCACAGAAACTATCACGGCATTTTAAGCAGCCCCCCCCCCCATTCGGTGTATAAAAGTAACACAAGAGAGGGAGGTCATGAATAACTTTTGAAATTCCTGTCTCTGCAGTAGTTAACGGTTCGACTCCCCCTAGCGCCCTCAGGCAGCTAGTTGACATGCATTGATTTTCATCAGTTTCATTAAATTTGACAAGCTAATAATTACTGTGCCAGTCATGAAATTCTCTCCTTTTATGGAAGACAAAATTTCACAAACGCTCTATAAAGGACCCTAGTGTCAAAAATACGGATCCAGTCCGCATTTATTTATACACATTTTAATATTATCCTCCCACCTATGCCAAATGTTTCGAAGTGGTCTGTCCCTTCACGTGCACCGACCAAAATACTGAACTTATGTCTTAATTCCGCAATATATGCTACATGCCCTGCCAATCTCATCCCCCTCTCTTTCATTACCGTAACAAAGCAAAACACGAGGTCGTCAGAGCCGTGAATATGCATATTACGGTTTGCTGGAAAGTGACGTCGTGTAGTCTGGTATATGGTTACCAAGGGTCCGAACAAAACTGCAGCCGCCCCCTGCCGGACACTCAGCTCTTCAGGCAGAAGGTTACTCCGAAACGTCTATACACAATGCAATGCCCTTGGTGCCGCAGCTTGCTACAAACAGGTACATTTGTGCATTAGTAATTTAGTCATTAAAGACACTCCATTTTGAGAAGTGCCAGTGTGTTGCAGTGTTGACTGACAACCTGGAGCTCTAATCCATGGCAAATACCAGCACTCAAAAAGTACATAAATAAACTTCAACAAGGCTGACCTGCACATTGCTTCACTTGTACACACACACACACACACACACACACACACACAAAGACAACTGCCCAGCCTAATTCCACGGAGCCAAAAGTCCTTCATGACCAGCTAAGAATTACTCAAATTCATTGCATTTTATATAAATTAAAGTGTCATTATTCTGTCCACAAGAGGCCTCCAGGAATCCCTATTCTGAACCATATAAACCCACGCCACACTGTGATATTCCATTTCAATATAATCCATTTTAATATTATCCTGTCACCTAAGGCAAGATCTCCCTTCTCACTACATTTCCATTCCAGCAGCCTTGGTTTCATCAGCTCGGCAGATGTAAATTAGAAACTCCTAATTATTAATTTACTTCCCCTGTCTCTTCAGCACAGCTTCCCAATCTGTTATTCCTTTACCCAAAAACAACAGTTTAAATTGCGGCTCTGTGAATGTCGTTAGTGATTATTATTTGACGTACGAAATTCCACAATTCTCACTGCGTAGCCCAAGAAGTTCTGGCTCAAACTGCAGCACAATGCGGTGTGTCACTCCCCCATAAGAGACACCCTGCTTTACAGACTACACTAACGAAAGCAACAGTTATGGTTCTCACAACCGTGCCATTCAAGACACGTTTTGAGGCAGCGCTGCGTCGACTGAAGGACAATTAACGATGTTTCGAAGCATCGCATTGCCTCCATCTTCAGGGTTAATTAGCGACTGAACCATGGCACGCCCCACAATACGCTTCGACCGAATACAACCATTGTATCTTCCAAACGCGCACGGTTACAAAGGTTCGGATGTGATATTACGTTTTTAAAGGAACAAAAGCACTTTTCAGCTTACAGACATTTGGAAATTCAGACTTCTTAGGAACCTAAAACACGGCCATGTACTGGGGGTTGTCGTGACAGTCTATCAGCACTGAGCTTCTTAACACGGCACTCACAAAGTAGCCCTCAGGTTCCCTAAGCTTATCGGTCAATGCTCCCTCTTAGCTGCATTGTCCAGAACAACACCAGATACTGTCCGTCATGCGCTGCAGTACTTCCATATAGACAAACTTCCAATCACCCCGTGACGTACACTACACACACACACACACACACACACACACACACATCATGCTGTTACATTTTCTCTTGCTATGTGTGTGTCACATTGTACAAAACACTCAATTTTTCCGTACTATTCGGTGTCCACATCTGTAAAGAGTCACTAATGTCTATAGCAGCTGTTTGGCGGAATGAAGCCCATTCTCACTGAATAATAACATAGAAGGTCTGATAGCACACCACCATAAAAAGAACTATATGAACTATATATGATATTCGGAAATTCGCACCTAATGTCTACCACGAGATTTCTTGATCAAAACTGAGATAAAACCGTCCTGTGGTAAAATGTTGACCGACACGTAATTTTCGCAGAAAACACTTTCCAAATTCAGTGCGATGTGGCGACATGTGTAGCGACGTTCAGCTACAACTGGCAGCTATAGCAGGAATGTAAGTTCACATCTCCACCGTTTATAGACTACAGTAGCTAACACATTCGCAAAAACAGCAGGTCGAAGAACCATTCTTGTCACGCAAACCCACTACGGCCTACGAATATCGACTGGCACTTCTGAAGAAGCAACACACAAACGTTACGTAAGTGCGGACTGCGCTGCGACTGATTGCTGTCACAAGGAACTTTAACTGCTAAACGATTCTGCCCCCCCCCCCAAATGTGTATTCCTTTAATTACTGCATTCAGCTACACAATACATCATACTGTAGTCTGATTGCATGGTGCTGTATTGCTGCGAACGGACATACTGCTTCCGTCTTCAGGTTAGAGGTTACTTGTATCCTGAAACTGTAGCGAGTACCCAACAGGCCACACGGCGACATTACCTACCCAAATATATCGCTAGCTCCGAGACTGCAAACTTCAATGCAAATCTCAGGACACTGCAGTATTTTCAAAACACTGTCAAATTGCAAAATCTCACGCTGTGTCCTAAGTTCCTATTTATATGTTCATATCCGTGAGGTTCGTGAGGTTTACAGAATCTAGAACTAAAGGTAAAAACGTGTGTAATTAAGCGCCACGTCATAAACAGTATACGGAAGTAGGGCCGTAACTCCACATATTATTATTCTCGGCGTTTATTATTATTATTATTATTATTATTATTATCGAATTTCTCACTTCTCAGTTTGGCTGGGAAATATTCACTCATCCTGGGACGTAGTAATCAACAGGATTAGGCTCGGTAGTCTTATTTTTAGTTTAAAAAGTTTCTTACGATTGAACATGTGCCAAGAATTACAGATTTTTGCAGTTGTATATACGTATTCGGGTGCAAGTTA
>Ga0123354_10010380_pt1 | contig 14345 bp, 13 predicted proteins | sample TergutLab28metaG_2_FD_97872 | JGI IMG/M metagenome (GOLD analysis project Ga0123354, IMG submission 97872) | Labiotermes labralis P4 segment gut microbial communities from Petit-Saut dam, French Guiana - Lab288 P4 | ecosystem: Host-associated > Arthropoda: Insects > Digestive system > Gut ... | reverse complement strand
TTGTGTTTACAGAAAACATAAACTTATTAAATTGTTATGGGTCTTTGTCTTACAGTCTTCATCTAAATTAGTGACATAAATCACTGTTGAACTGAATTTGGGGCCTCCATGTAAGTGTTTAAGTATCCTGTCTGTTTTATACCTTAACGACCTCATAATAACAATAATAATAATAATAATAATACCAATACGCCAGTTAAACACTCTCGTCATCCACTTCTGACATCACAAAATCACACCAAACAATAGGAAATTTGGTGCCTCCCCCCCTATCTTTGGTGGTGCAAAATGTGAGACAAATTGATTTCAGCTTGATACTGCCAGTTTTAATGCTGTTTGTTCACTTGACCTCATTAATCATCCCTGGATTCTGCGAATGAAATTTGCGACGACGGTATTCTTCCAAAATTGATGTGTCTCCGGAAAAAAACTTAAAAGTTTGTGCCGGAACATTTCCAGTAAAACTGGACCAGCAAGCACAGTCCGTACTGTTCTGTAATGCTGATGCAGCAAGCAAAGTTGCGTCGCAGTCGGCTGGGAGTTTTGCTGTAACGGTGCGGAGAGCATTGACAAGCTTCCAGGTAGAGTCAGGAGCTTGCGGAAGTCTACAGTAGTCAATAATCCTGTTGAAGCTACAGCCGAATATGTGTCTTCGGGGACCGCCAATGTGTATGAGGTATACGTCAAAGTTCCACACGCTGGATTTTTCACGTCACAAAAGAAGGCGAGGTAAAGCTGGGTATTTCATGACCGGAATTGGCAGCCAGTTAAATTTTAGGGCTGCTAAACTTGACTTATGTAGTCCTTCTGCCCTTCCGACTTCAAGGTCACCAAAAACAAATCGCTTTCTGTTTTCTGTCCCCCCCCCCCCTCTTCCTACTCGAAATTCCTGTGATCCCGAGAACCCTTCAAACGAAAAACTTTAATCTAGTTTTTTAGTCTGGAGCAGGCTGAAAACTATTGTAATTCTCACGCTTCCTTTTACGTGTCTGTGATGGAGGATAATAATTATCTTGCTGACAACTCGGAATTTGTAACCGGTGATTGTCTAAATGTTTATTTGTTACGGTAAACTAATACCCGAACAAATTTTTACTTCATACTATTCTGTGAATTCCAAGCTCTTTTCGCTTTGTGTCAGTAACAATCCCATTGACCCACATTCATTCCATTGTTAAATTAGTGATGGATTCAGGGGGCAGGTTTTACCTTTTAAGTGGCTAGTTCTGTGTACTAAACTTGGGTGGTTTCTGCATATTCAAAATTAAAATTATATTCGTTTTTTATTTTGTATTAATATGTAGGACGTATGGGAGAAAATTATGTTGAGGCTTTTTGACAATGTTTGTTTGACAGGTCATAAATTACTTGTTCCCCTAAAACTTGGTGTTTCAAACTATGTCTACATCATTTCAGTCCCAATTCGTTGCATTCAACACAAACGCGGAGACAATGTGTCAAACACTAAACCCTCCACGTGACAGGTTTGAAAGGACATGGCTTACCCTATATCTAAGAGCGTGTTACAGTTAAAATTCCTGTCCATCGTGGATCTAGTCTGCGTGATGGTGACCCTTCATTTTCTCTGGATACCCAGCCTAATACCATTTTAAAATATTTTTCTTTGTTGATAAATAAATTATAAAATAATAAATATCACGTGGTATTGTTTTGACATTGTGTATTCCGTGCGGATACCTCTAACGCGCAACTCTCTATACATCGTACAGAGACAAATACCATAAAGAATCGAAGACAAAATTAGATGTATATAGACAGAAAAAACTGCAGCATATCAACATATATTTTTTAATCATAGTTAATATAAACATCGTTTTGTTTTCATTAAACCAGGCAACATTTTAAAAATGCATTCACTGCCACATTAATCACAAGTTAAGAAACCGATATGTCGACACTAGCTGCACGAATGCTGTAATGTAATACGAATTACGAGGCTTATTCGGAAAGTAAGTACCGTTTCGTTGTAAAAAAAATCCAGTAAAGTTTCGTATAAAATTTTATTGTTATCAGATTCTACATTCTTCAAACTATTTTCCACATATTCGCCGCCATTATTGAGGCAATTATCTTAACGGGACACAGGTTTTTGTGTACCCTTCTCATAGAATGCGGCCGCCTGCGATGTTAGGCACTATTGACAATGTCATAGAGTACAGTCCTTGAAATCTGAGGAAAGTGCAGGGATAGATCAGAAATTGTGAAATGTCTGTCGTCACGCACTCTTTCGTTGACCTTACGCACCAAATCATCCTTCACCAAAATGGACACCCACTTCGCGCCTCATCGTGCACGTTCTCTCGTCCTTCATTGAACATCCGAACCCATTTCCTAATCATGCCATCACTCATCGCATTGTCACCATACACTTGACAGATCTGGTGATGAATCTCACTTGGTAGGGCATTCCTAGCGTTCAAAAAACGAATTACAGACCGTATTTCACAGTCGGCGGCCCCTCCAGTTGTCTTAAACATGTTTAACGCATAGGAACAAACATAAACATAATATGAATTTCACGAAATGGCGTCTGTAGCTTCTCAATTGCTAGAGGAAGTCACTGCACATGCGCAAAGCGACAGTCTCGAGAATGCGCGAGAAATGTGAGCAGACGGTTCTTACTTTCCGAATAACCCACGTACTTAACAAACTTTTATATTTTAGTAAGTTTTAACTTTAGGAGTCATGCTCCCTGAAGATGGCGCAAATGACGCCCAAACATTTAGGAGCCAACATAAAACTACATTTTTTTGTGTCAAATGTGCTTTCGTTGGTGTTATGAATGAATATATATTTGCGTTGGGTGCTGACTGGAGATTTTGGCGTCTGTGGCTTTGATCGAAAAAATGGTTCGCATTTACCAATAGCCAGTTATTCCTAAACGTAAGGAAGATGCAGCTGAAACCCCCACTTGTTTTGACTTCACCCACCACACTAACGCCGTTCGCAGCAGTAATTGCTTGGCCTTTCATTTCCTAGCATAACGTAGGAACGAATATTTGTTTGAGTTCCTTTCGTATAAATTTTTCCGTGAATTGTAAACTGATTGACAATACCCATAGCAGCAACAAATGCACAATTATATATGTTATGTATTTTACTATTAGTTTGCTGCTACATGTTTCGGCGCAGTTCCCATTCTCAGGGAGATTAACCAATGTTGTAACAACATACAACAATAATATAGCTTTACAATAATCATATATATCAAATCTGATTACACATACGATACGCATTATTACTGCCACAGTATTTTATTGCATACTTGATTTGCTTGATCACTGTAAAACTATTTTATTGCTGTACGGTTTAACAACATCGGTGTGAGCTCCCTGATGATGACAATTGCGCACAAACACGTTGTAGCAAATTAATAGCAAAAAACATAAAGTATTGAACTGTGCATTTGTTGGCACTGTTTTTTCTTTCTTTTAGGTTGCTGTTGTTAAATCCTTAACGCATCACCGACTCTCCTAATCGAGTTATTACTGTCTGCTGAAATTCATACTCCGAATTATTGGTGCATAGACCACACACCTGCCTCGGTCATTATACTGCCGTAAAATATTGGTCTTCTGTTTATTCAGATCCCTCTGAGTCAGCTAACCTCAATTCTGCTGTTTAAGAAGCCACCGATTATACCAATACCCCTTGGTTCGAGAAATTCTAAGTTCCCAATTTGCTTTCACATTCACTGAGATATTAACTTTAGGAGAATAATTGCTTTCAAAAAGTCCAACAAACAAGAAGTTGGTTTTATATTAAACCCTTATTTGTTTTTTAAACTTCTCAAAGTTGCAGGCTAGAATTAAGTCTGACAGACTTACTTGTCTGACCTATACTGTAAGATAGAAGGTCAAAGCCCAAAAATGTTTGGAATTATGTCTTCATATTTAAGAAAAAGAAATCTACTTCCTTCCAGTTTAATTTAGTGGTACAAAATTAGTCAGACCACTTCAAAGAGAGGAAGACTTTGCGAATCACTTCTAGTCGTTTTATAATAACGCGTTTCACAAGAATTTTCTTCTCCTACTACTTTCTTTGACACTGTGTCCTTTGATTCTTCACCTCTAGTTCCTACTACTGCTTCCGATATAAGGACGTCACTACATTATTAAATAGGACTGACGTGAAGGAATTCCTGCTTTTGCTGTAGAGAGTTGTATCGATATTTTATACACTTGTTTATATACTTCTTTAATTTCAGGGTATTTGAGCGTGTTATCCATCACTTTGAAAGCACAAGGCTAAAGGGCCTATTTACAAAACCAACTTTGTTCTCTTAGCAATTATCGTCCAATTTCTGCGCTTAAAAATTTCTCCAAAGTGTATGAAATTGTAATTAGAGAGCATGATGCCCATTACCTTAAGTTTGAATTAAACTCCTGCAACACGCTTTTATTAAATCTGAATCTAATTTCACTAACTTTGCAGGTTATCTTAATATTATCTTCCTTTTACTTAGTTCAGAGCATCAAGTCGATGCCACAAATAACGTATCTGAACCTTGACAGTGTGTCCAACCTTGCACTGTACTGCACTATACGGACAGTTGCGTTAACTGGTTTCGTAGTTAACCTCATTTTTGCGGACGATAACAAAACTTTTCGGGTTGTTAAGCCTCAGTCTACAACTAGATACTGCTAAAGGTAAAGCAATCCTTATACAGACTTGGAGAGGCCCTGCGAGTTCCAGGAGCTTGAGGCTCCCAGATTTCAAGAGAGCCGCCTTTAACCCTCAGAAAATATTCAAGGTAATCATTTCTGTTAGAGACTGAGTCGAACTCAACGCCGTAGTGCGGTCGAAAGGATTATGTCAATGAAAAATTCCAGTGACACCATCGGGAATCGAACCCGCGATCTTCCGTCTTGTAGCGCAGTGCCTCAACCACGTCACCACGTGCCCCCAGTTAGACATTGATACCACGCAAAGTTCCTGCTAATTCCATGATCCTAAACAGTAGTGACAGTACGGCCGTTATTTTCATTACGATAACTGGCATCCTTTACTTTCTTACGAACCTGGCGTTACCGCATGCACCAATTCTATCAAGAACCTGGCGTTTTTATCTTTTCGATATTACGTTTGCAAGCTCTGTAAAGGAGAATGTTACAATACAGGCGAGAGGCAGGTGCATAGTAGACTGACAAAACATGCATAGACTTAAGTCAGCACGATTTTGTTTGGACTTTGTAAGCTGTAGGCCTGAACGATAAAAGCAGAAACGTCATCTTTTCACGTAATAAGTCAACGAACTTGTACGATGCCGCCAGCTTATTCAACAAGTAAAGACCGCGGAGGACCAAATCAAGGGGAATAGGAAGGGAAGGGCCTGTGACGCACTTGATGGTGAGGTGCAGAGGGAAAATTTTAGGAAAGAGACAACTGTGAACGCCTAAGAGTAGATGGGATTATAATATGACAATCGATCTTAAATGCTCAGTTAGGGAGGGTGGACTAGACTGATGAGGCTCAGAACAGGCTTAAGTGAAGGGATTTATTACGGCGGTAATGAACCTTCCGATTCCACAAAGTGCGAGGTATTTCTCGACCAGGTGAGGAAATGTAAGCTCTTCAAAAAGAATTCAGTTCCGTGTTGTCGGTTATTCAGTCGGTGTTTTAATAGGGGTGTCACACCTTGAACGTAATCACGAGTGTTGAAGATGTGATCAATTGTTCAGCCCTACACAAAGGCGAATGCTAGGCCCGACAGTCCGGTGGCCGTACCCCGAAGGATATTCCGCGGTATAGTTCGACAGTAGATAACAGGCTGGGCGTGCTGCAGAAGATGAGTTAATGATAATGCCGTGAACCGAACACCAGACACCTAGTAAGTAGTTGATTCTTTAAATGAGATATCTCGGCATGTTTATATATATATATAGGCTCATGTATTGGCTTCAATATTTGTATTGACAATTAATTTGCAATACCGCAGTTCTATTACTCCCTAATGTACCTCAAACTTGATCACGATTATTCTAAGAAATAAATCTACAACCTACAGTTATTTCTACGTTTTCAGTAAAAAATATTGTGAGTTTTGTGCTCTGCCTTGAAATATGACGTCATCTAAAGCCAAATTCATGTTACATAAAATCTTAAATTATTACCAAAACTGTGACTGTCGTGTGCGAAATTTTGTAAAAAAGGTTTGATGCTGTCATACTAAATAACTTTAGTTCGTTTCGCTCTCAAAACCACATACAACGAAGACCCGTCTACAGGTCCAGCTCAACCCACTCGAACACTTTCTCCGTCTCCTATGGCGGCCAAATTCAGAGGGAAGTTGAAGCACCAGAAATAAAGTACATTTTACAAAAACTACCATGCCGATTACATTCCATTTCAAGTATTTCAGTGAAACGGAGGGTCAAATATTTCACCCCATCAATCGTAAGATGAGAATGATTATATTGGGAGAGGGCGGTAAACCTAAACTTCGCCTACGGCATTGAACTTTGGAGCCGGCCCTGGCTGTCTAACACGTGCAGCAGCAGCAGCAGACACTTCATTAAGCTCACCATACGGTACTGGAGCATTGGGTCGGCTGACAAGGCCGACACCGCTTGTTACGAGCAAGAGCCATGTGGTAACCGGCAGTAAAAATGTACGATGTCCTTCCTCTAGGGTTTCGATATTCTACGCTACTGGATCACAGGTTTTAAACATCCTATATCTTTGCACTGTTCAATTTTGTACAACTCATGACGTATCCTGTTAAAGAAATATTGTTCACACTACGGCCTAAGTAGCCTGTGAGTTTCTTCATAGCCTCTGCACGAACTGCGATAGATACAAACATTTCCGTCAGTAGCAAATTGGTACTCTCTCTCTTTGCAGGATATACACGTACTTTCAACTTCATGTCTTCGTATTCACACTGGGCTTTATATATCTCTCCTCTCCTTTCGGATCACCGTGTTATTTTTTCTGACTCTTTCTGCTTCCTTTCATATCAAATTGGGACCATTTAATCGATTTCTACGAAAGCAATATTAAAATAAAATTAAATTCCGTTAAATTCTACCTTCGATTTGTAATTTATAATTTATTGAGATCAAGAAGCAACAATATGAAAATGGCTGAGGGCTTGAAGCAAAACAGCGCCAGTTCAAACAGAGCGGCAGAGTGATATGTGCTTCCTGGAATGGACTTTATGTGGAACACAAGTTAATTCTGCAGAGTGTAAAGTAACAACGTGGTTATCGAAAGAAAATATAATTTAGCTTGCGATTTAATAAGAATAATAAGTGAAGCACTGTGTCACGGAACAACTAATGATATTAACACTTTAAGATTCAGTAGTTACTTTACATACCATGAACTTCAACATTACATAATTCTATATTTATCCTACAGAGTATACACCTGTGATTTTATGTATTCCAGGTCAAGCGACATTATTTCCCTATATATCAGTGACTAATTACACATCAATGTGGGGGCGAAGAAGGATGGAGAACATCAGTTTCACCGATCATGTGAAAAATGAAGCGGTATTAAACAAAGCCGACGAGGAAAGCAATATCCTGCAAACAATAAAAAGGGTGTCGTCTAACTGGATTGTTCACGTCTTGTGTAAGACCTGCTTTCTAAAGCACGTTATTGAAGGAAAGATATAAGGAAAAGGAACCAGAGACAGAAATACGAGGAAGAAGATGTAAGCAGCTACTGGAGGTCCTTAAGGAAACGAGAAGATAGTTAAAATGAAAGATGAAGAACTAGGTCTCACTGTCTGCAAAATTCATTTGGTCGCGGCTATAGAACTCTGTTAAGAGAGACTACGTCATGTTGATTCAGTAATAAAAAGGTAATGAAATCCCTGTTCCGGCCTGGAGAGGTCCTGAGAATTCCTGGAGTTTGAGGCTCCCACATTTCAAGACAATCGACACATGAAAGTGGTAAGCTTGTTAGCCCTACGTACCGGCCCCCTTTACTCCCAGAAAATATTCCTTTTACTCATTTCTTTTAGAGGCTGAGTCGACCTCAAGGCCATAGTGCGGTCGGAAGGATTATGTCAATGAAAAATTCCAGTGACACTATCGGGAATCGAACCAGCGGATGCAGTAATAAGCGCTTCTAAAATTAAGTACTTAACATGTGATGATGTTTACAATGATTATTGTAAGTCTCCAAATTACGAACATTTGCAAGCAACAGTACGAATATATGATCTCAGTTTGATTCCCGTTCATGAGGAACGGGGCCAGGAAGTTAACTTATCAGCCACATTACATTCTATAATTGTGTCACAAACTTAAATTGGGGCACACAACTTGTGAAAACAACATTTCAGCTCTGTGTTCTTTACTCTGAACTCCCTACTCAAGCGCCGAACAAACTGAGGTCAGAAGGGCCAGAGATTGTAAGAAAGATATCCTGAGTGTAGAACTGTAGACTGGGAAATGCTGTGGAATGGAAAATGTGATTAATGGACAAGCTCACTGGCATGAAGAATAAGAACGCAATGACAAGTGTAGACAATGGATCCTACTGCAGGGTAACTCATTGAAGTTAATATAAACTCCATAAAAGGGAGTTAATTAACACCTATATTTTTAAACATGTAGATTTCTTTTTTATCTCAGTATTTCACCAACTTGATGCACAAAATTTGTTTCACGATAAGTTTTATTTCATGCCTCTACATGTTTCGAGCACATGTGCTCGAAACATGTAGAGGCATGAAATAAAACTTATCGTGAAACAAATTTTGTGTATCAAGTTGGTTAAATACTGAGATAAATATACTGAGATGCACGGTCAACAAAACGTCAAAAAATGTAGAGTTCTGTGTATCCGAGAGGATAAATTATTTTTGCCAGTGTGAGGAGATAAGAAGCGGTTTGCCCCATTTACCATCGACTACATACCTTGATATTTATCCATCAGTTCTAAAGCAGAATCCCTAATTCTGGAATAATTAGAACTGTGTCGATAATACCAGACATCTGTGACATTAGCAGATGTCTCTCCCTAAACTGCAAACGTTAAACTCGTCCTTCACACTTGCCAGTTTGTCGGAAATTCAACAACATTTACTTTCCAAGTTCTGCAACATGTACATCACAGTCATCGACACTAAACTTGACACATTCGCTAACTCTCACATCTAAATTAGTAACCGTACCATGCAAGTCTTCAATAACTAAAGGCAAAAAGACGAGCACCGCTTTGCAATCATTCGCCATTCAGTACGTCAAAATAATGAGTACTGCACGCCAAGTATTCAAGACCCGGTACATCAAAATTACCAGCATTACTCTAAATCGGTAGATCAGCCGTCAAACACGAACTTGGTTAACTACAACCATACGTTGTATCCGGTCAACTAGGCTGCATACATTTACAGAAAAAATGTTCCTCGTCTTGTAACTCGACAGCTCTTGACCGCATTAGCTGTTTTCGCTACATCGGAACGTGTCCAGCTCACTGTCCTTCGCTTGGAACATAAGGGGATACAGAACAAGCGATACAACTCGGTAGTTTCATTTCAAGATTATCACAAGCCAATATATACGAATTTATGTCAATATGCGTACTACACTAGATATTGCCCCAACAAAACGCGAAGGCTTCTCCAATACTTATTTCTACCTTTTTATCTACCTTTTTTATCTAACTTACATTAAAGTTTCACACATTTACACTGACGGAATTCTGTAACAAAACAATGCATTTATTTCTACCTTATTATTCCTTTTTAAATAACATTGTTATGAATTTTACCAATGTCAAGAGAGGTTATGCGTCCTTTACATTCTTTTTGTGTATCCGGCACCTACTTGATGATGGCTGATCTGGACAGCCGAAAGGCGATGCAGTGTATATAAAATAATGATATCATAGATCTTTATGGTTGTGTTTTTTCGGCTAATTAACACCTTATCGATAAGAAGCGCACAACTCGGCATTGTAACCGTAGATTTTCAACCGAATTATCTCTCACCGCAGCAAGCAGTGCTGAGACATTCCTCTGTTACCTATTCTTGATAGTTCTTTAATAATATTCCGTTATGCGATGTCTTATGAGCTGAAATCTTTTAAAATTTCTTCACTATCTTGGAGTCAGTTTGCTAAAAGGAACGCCATGTCGGAGAATTCAAAAGTTATTTTAGACATTTTGCTGTCTTTGTTCGTTTTTCCTCTTCTTCGTTACAGATACTTTGTTTGAGCTTTCCACTTTCGGTGTCCAGTGTAGTTATTAATATTTGTTTTTATATGTGACAATTTTTGTGAGATCCTGTAAGGATTTTGGGTGCGCAGACAATCCGATGAGTTCAGCAAACAACTGAATATGCCACCCTTCATGCTAGACTGTGAAAACGGACGTCTGACAAGAAAGCCTATGAAGTTCAGAGGAGACCTTGCAGTCTGCGCCATCCATCAATTAATTCATAATGGATGTCTTTTGTAGAAAGAACTTTCTATAAGGTAATAATATTTAATATTCTTGTGGACGTAGGGATTAGTCTAGTGGTCGTAGTGACCAGCTGAGGGGCTGTTTAACCAAAGAATCGAGGTGCGATTTGAACAAAAGGCAACAAAATTTCTCCTCCTGCAAAACGTCCAGACTGAGTCTGAAGTCCATGCAGCCGCCTGATTTGGCTCCATCTTTTGGGTGCAAGCTGCTAAGTTGACAGTGGTGAGGTTTAGAAAAACTATTAATTTTTAATTAAAAACACACTTTGCTATCTTTGTTTGCTTCTTCGTTTCTTTGATGCAGAAATATGGGCTGCTTATTTGACTGCGTGCGTCGTCTCTGTTAAGAAAAATTACTGTTTGTTGTCTTAGTAAGTATGACAATTATATGTCTGATTGTTCGTCGGTTTGTTCTTCCGGAGATAGCGACAGGGCGAGAAGAAACCAAATAAGATGGATCGTACTAGTAACCTGCAGCCCAAGCTCCGGGTGGCAGAATGCCTTAAATTGCTCATAAGAATACTCAGACAGCCGAAAAGGTTCAAGATCAGACCTTATAAGAGCTGGTTTTCTTAAATTTATTGATGTTATCAGAAAAAAATTTAATTTTGAATAGGTGTTTCGCGAGTACAGGTAAATATCAAGGTGTTCCTCCTTTGAATGAAGTGAGACGCTACAAGACCAAGAGGGAGAGTAAAGGTATAGCCCCATCCGTTCTTAATTTATGCACTGGGTGGCGGTAAACTGCCGGCATCAAATCCCAGCCTCTGTATCACAGGACAAATAAACCCGGATACAAATTTTATATGTGGCTGGCTGGGCGTCATAGACGGAATGTACGCTTTGGGCAAAATAATATCGAAACACCTACCTTCATTGGAAATGTAACAACGATTTCTGTGACGTCAGCAAGTGTCCAAGTTATACACAGAGTCAATACGTCATCTGTCTCGAATCCCGTAATATGATGAGTGTCATATTACGTATTATAGAAAGCAATTACGTGAAAAGAAACTAAAATTTTCCAGAACATTACTCAAATGAGTTTATCTGAAAGTATTAATTTACTGAGATCAACTTAATTATATTTTTAAAAATTATATTTGTTTAGCGTAATGTGTGTAGATATAAGAGAAGTACTGACACAAATTTGTATCTTCAGTCACTTATGAACTGTGGAATAATTTGACCTGATAAAGTGATAATTCTTTTAAAAAAAATCCGATAATTATGCCTTGAACAATCACACAATTCCAACCTTGGCATTAAACGGACGTCTGTTTCTCTACCTTTGTACTTCTGACATTATATAGCTTACGAATCTTCTTTGACTGCTTGAACCTTGAAGACCAGTTCGGCATAGTGTCCCGAAACTTCGGTAACCAACTATCGAACACAGGCTGTGTTAAAATCCAGAAGAGAGAAGGCCTCTGCTGCGCCAAGGGGAAACCGGAAATCTCGCGTGAGTTGCTGCTTTATGTTCACGTTGTGCAACAAGCCGCACGGCTTTTCACTATGTTCATGAGCTTCTACAGTACAAGCACGGGGCTCATCTGGCGTGCCTCTACCGAGGACCAAGAGTGATGGTGAAAATGGTTCCACCGTTATCTGGTGTGGATGGTGCAAGCCAGCATTCTGTTGTTAATTGCTTTCCACAAATGGAAATGTACATTACGCATTCCTTGTTGTAATGTTGAGTAGATGCAATGAACAACAGTCACAAAACAAGTAAAGTTAGACTTGCTATGACGAAGTGAATATGTGTGTCAAATAACACAAAGTCAGTGTGAGGTCTATAGACGTATCCTTCTAGTCTAAAAACGGATGCCTCGGAAAAACTAACTAAAGGTGCAGGTAACAGGTTTCTTCAAGATGCTGGTACATATCTACCAAACTGTAAGGCTTTACGCCCCTCAAGATAGACATTCATATTCTCCACCGCGAGAACATTAAATTCCGAACGATAAAAGATTAAATACAGTCACTGTCTCCATACAATTTTTAAAAAAAAAATACTCTGAAAAATATATCTGTGCCTAAGACTAGTGCCGGGAGGGATTAAGCAACAGGATCCAGGTCCATCAAGTCTGTGTCAGACAGAGCGACACTTCAGGATGTCATGTGTAAACCCCTGCTGCCATAGCGGAAGTTCCCAACCCCCTTTGTTGCGGTCTGAAACTCCCGTAACATCGATGGCGGTGTAGTACTCGCACATTCTGTCGGGAGAAGCTCGCAACTAACATTACTTCCCTCGTATCTCAGTTCGGTCCTAAGAGAGAACACATGTTCAAAAGTTTGGCAAGGTTTTACTGTACCGTTGGACACAGGGACATGGAGGAAGTCCCAATGTGCAAGTAAAATAGACACAAAATTTAGTTGTTCCTCAGCAGCAAAGGGGACACTATATGAACTGCCTGCTTTTACTTTAAAAAATGATTTTTTGGTCACTAGACCGAACATTAACAGTTTCCCTGAATGTCATTAATCGGACGTTCTATGAGCCCTTACTGAGAAGTGTGAACAGAAATTGATAACCTGATATTTAGATTAATTTTGTGTTTCAAACGGCTAAATAAGACATTTACCCTCTACACTGATTGTTTTTCATCTTCTCTGCAAGCTTCACGTACGAATGACTAACAATCCTACAATTAACATTATTTTCTCTCTCAACAAATATTTTCGTAAACCCGGTTTACCTTCCAAAGAACATTTAAATACACTCGTAACTTACAGAATCTCCAAATGGTCATGTCTCCTTATTAGTTATATTAAGATTACGTAATTTGTCTGCGGTGTGTCCAGTTACATATTCAGCGAATCACTCACCTGTTCCCCGCTTTAAACATTGTGAATTTCCTTACCAATATTACAAAATTAACTAAGATTTAAAAAATTAATAAAACTAAACTGCGAATGTAATATTCCGGTTAAAAACCTTTTGAATGAGAATTCGAATCCTATCACAGAAGATTACTATAGCACTGGCATATTATTTCTAAGTGGTAGGCTACCACTTCTGAAACCTATACCTTGTGCGTACGGTGCGATCAAATGGGGTAAATGGAGGCATAGCTCAGTGCTCTCGTAACCTCAGCGTTACATGATTGTGAATGGTCAGTTTCACGTCTCTCCAACTTTACTCCTGGAGAAGTAGGGACTGTTGTCCAGTGAAAGTGTTGCTGGGTCGGCTCCATGTCCAGTTTAGGCTTTTCGGAGAAAAGAGATATTTTTCCTCTCCCGAAAATCGAGCAATTCTTTAGCCACCTTCCAGCCAGGAGCCTGTGCACTATATCAAATGACCCATTACGGCCCTTATAAGCACGTAAACAATGTAATGTATATAGGTGTTACCTACTTCGGCAGCAGTACGAAGGAAGAAACTGAAAGAGAAATGACAAAAAAGTTTTATCAGCTGTTTGCTGTCCAGATTGTTCTTATGAATTCCGACAATCTGTTCCAAATTAATTTTCCAGAAAATCTCTAAACTTCGAAGTACAAAAGTAGTCATTAGATTAAAGAAGCTTAAGAAAACCCAGAATAAAACAATGTAAAATAATATGTCTATTCAAGATGGATATCGGTGTTGGTGCAGCGTAAAGGGTTGTCGAGTTTAGCTCGACATGGGGCCGATAAGGGTTAAATATCTTAAAACTGCCTTAATCCATAAGCAAAGTTTATTCTGTTATTGTAAGGAAGCAATAAACAGGACACCCACTGAAGAATGAAAATCAACTAGATGCCACTTATTATTTTATTGTACTCCTTATAGGCTCAAAATGCTTCGGGCACTACTATGCCCATCATCAGGAGCTCGCAACTATAATGTTGATTACCACATTGGTCGTTTCGTTCTTGGTTTGCTGTAGGTTGGAGGTTAGGTGCGGTTAGGCTGGGGT
>Ga0123354_10010378_pt1 | contig 14345 bp, 5 predicted proteins | sample TergutLab28metaG_2_FD_97872 | JGI IMG/M metagenome (GOLD analysis project Ga0123354, IMG submission 97872) | Labiotermes labralis P4 segment gut microbial communities from Petit-Saut dam, French Guiana - Lab288 P4 | ecosystem: Host-associated > Arthropoda: Insects > Digestive system > Gut ... | reverse complement strand
TGGAATAGTAACGAGAAGTTTAAAGAAAAATTTGGAAACTATACCAGGAAAACACTCGATAGATTCACTACAAAAGACAGCTATACTTGGAACATCACACATAATACGGAAAGTACTGCAATGAGAAGCTTGAAGCCTGAGCGGTGGGGATCACCGCTGGTTCAAGAGAAGTACCAGGAAGAAATATCTGTGACAGGAGATATACATATTGTATAATAATAATAATGTTTTACGTTTAATTATTTTTTTAGTTTTCAACACCTATTTCTCGACCGCTCCTCAAGGTGCACTCAGTTCAGTGGAATTCCTTACTTATCTGTTTAATTCGTTACCTGCAGTACGCAAGGTAAGAAGGTAACTAGAGCCACAATGTCCATTTCTGAATGTGTTATTGTTCGCTCTCAATTTAATGGGAGCTGTACTTAATTCAAATCTTGTTTTTGTTGCGGATTAAATCAAAAAGCCAAAGGATGGTAGGTTTATTTTAATACGTCAGTCACGCACACAACTACAGTGACAGAAACAGACATCAATGTAACTCGCGACTGACTGATAAAAAGTAAAATCTGGTGCATTTATCATAGTGAAATTTATTTTCAAAAATATTTATTGGTAACATGCCATTTGAAGTGTTTTCCCAACGAAGTTTCCTTTCAGTTTAGTGTAGTGTTCCCCAGGTCTGACTGAAAGCTATTTTCTCATATTGCAGGGGTAAAATGTTCGGCACGTTTTCTTCGTAGTCTGGAAGACCCTGGGATCGATATTTGGTCTATTAGCCTGCTGTCATTTACGTGAAGATTTGCGCGATTTTCGTCTAACCCTCCAGGCAAACAGAAGTACAACACATTCGGAAAAACACGATTGACTCCAATTCGTAATTTACAATTTCTACTTTAAAATTACGATTTTACATTGCGTAAGATGTTTCATATGAAAACCGGTTGCGTCAGTAATGATACAAGCACAACTCACAGGATCTAAAAAGTTACAAAATCCCTTATCAGTCTTTAGAATTTAAGACGTCCTGAATAATTTTGATAAAGTCACATTTTTAAGTTTTCAGACAGGTAAATATTAACAGTGATGTTTTCTGGAATGTGACACCGTGTATTTCGGTAGATATATACTAGCGTCTGAAGGGAGCCTGCTGCCTCCATACCTCTTGTACCTGGAATACGGAAACAGCAAATTCCTATAGTGTTTTTACCTATCCGCCAATCAGTGGCTAATCCTATATCTGACGTACGATCTAGCGGAATAGTACACGCTGAGGCTTTGCTAGACCTAACCTCGCCACTGCTGCTAATCTACAAGACGTTATATTCCAGATCAACTTAATTTTGAATAAAATCATTCGCTCAAACTATATCTGATGTTCGTTCTCACATTATTTAGGTTTAAATAAATTCAACGCAAACAAAATTTTTCAATGACAACCACTGTTGTAAGAACTGAACCAAAATCAAATCTTTCCATATCTTGTCCTACATTACGCTACTTTCGCAAAAGGGTAGAGAAGTGCCTCTCATCGATACTTTCAACACAACTGGCAACGAAAGAGCCTCTTCTGTAACTAAAAAATCTTTAACGTAAAGGAAAATGTTGCACAAAATTGGGCATGTATTTGTATTGAAGAAACAGTGAATTACAAAAAGCCCAATCAAACCGAAGAGTAGATAAGCACTGAGAAATATACAAAGTGCCAAAAAATGGATTTACAATTGAATATCTGTAAACCAATTACTCATAGCTCCGCTGAGAGCGAACACCGTCACTTTGAACTTGCGTTACTTCGACAACGATATGAAAGTTGCACAGTACGTAGTTAGAATGCAAGCTGCTCCTGTAATGTACAGCGTGCTGTGGAGGTGTTGTATAAAATAAATTGGTAGTGTGTAGAATAGGCTATAAAATAATTACAAACTTGAAAGCCTATTTACACATCTATTATATTGGCATGTTAAATATTAGGTTATATCTAATAATTGATATATGCTGTGCTTGTTTCGACTAGTAAATAGCCATTGTTAGGTCAATTCAAGACATTTTGTGTCTTAAATCTATGCACAGTGAATATAATGCATGAAGGTATTACATTTTGTGCTACGATTTCTTTTCGTTTCAATACGCCACAGTTTTAACTGTGTTATATTTCTACAGTCGCATATAGAACCAGCAACCAACATTAACACAGACAATAGGAATAACCAAATACTAAACCTCAGTACTCATAGTGCAGAACAAGAATGCCAACCTTCTTCAAATAATAAAACCCAGTGGTTGTATGCTGGACAGAGGAGCACAAAAAGAACCTTGAGGTATCTACTGTTATGACAAGATTTTATTTCCTTCAAACAATTTTCTGCAAGTTTATGCATGTTATATTCTCCAAAATTGACAGTTCATTGAAAGTGTAAGAGTACGCACTACCTCGTTGTATTATGCGACTATAAACATTTTACAGACTTCTTGTGGCAACATTAAGTGGCAAATGAATTATAATTTAGAAGTTAATTCTTCTCTACGTTAAGTTCAATGTGCTTAGAATAAACATATTAAGTGCTTGCAACTGACTTGAATATGGATATTTACTGGCCGAAATATGTAGTGACTGAGCCTGCACATCACTTATTAATCATAACCTGTTACTGTACATGTCAATAGAGTAAACCAGATTTCAGATTTTTAATTCAGTTACATCTTGGAAGTGTGTCATCCCTGTTGTTCGTGTGTAAACTGGGAAGGGTGTGTAGTTAAACACAACTATGTCATAGTTGCGTTTGACTACATACATTTTCCAGTCAATTATATCTATAAAAAAACACAACGAAATAAACTAAGAGAATATAAAGAACAAACTGTTATAACATATAAAGTGCAATGCAAACTTGCAATTCTAATCTGTGCTTTAATCTTCTCTGTTCCTTTCCAGTCAAGCTCGGGATTTAGCAGTAAGAGAGGAAACACAGCGTCTTGATTCTCAGGCAAGTTCGCTTTCTTCTGTCATAGAATAGAGAGAAGGGATTTAGAGATAAGTGGCCCACTTAAAGGTAATAGTTAACGGAAACCGGTGGCGCGTTCCTTCGCAGCTTCGGTGCAAGTAGAAATTAACTTCATGGTGTGGGGATCCTTCTTGAAAAGATTAGTTCAGCCAGTCGATATATTCTCCACCAATGAATATTACAGACAGAGAAGGTCCATTAAATTCTTCACAAGATTTCGCCAAACACTCTCCTGAGCCAGCTGAATTCAGCCCACAATCTTAAAAACTTCACCTCGCCAATATCTGTTTGAATATTATCCTCCACTTCATACTTACGAGTGTTCCTTTCAAGTGGTCATTTCTTTAAGATTTTCCGTCTAAATATTTGCTACCTACCGTGCTGTACGGGGCACGCCGTAGCGCAGTTGCTTGAGGCATTTCCCTACAAGCCGTAAGGTCGTGAGTTCGAATATGTCATTGGAATTTTTCATTCACATAATTCTTCCGCCCGGACTGTGGCCCTGGAGTCGACGCAGCCTCTAACAGGAATATTTCCCGAGGGTAAAGCCGGCCGTTGTGGAGGGTTCAAAACCTTACCACCTTCTGTCTTGTCTTGTCTTGTCTTGTCTTGTCTTGTCTTGTCTTGTCTTGTCTTGTCTTGTCTTGTCTTGTCTTGTCTTGTCTTGTCTTGAAACTGGAACCCTCAGGGTCTGTCCAGGACAGTACAGGGATTGCTTTACCTTGACCGTGTCGTACAAATCTGTCCTGGACATCACAATCAAGATGTGATCAACGTGTTGAATTGTGCCTGCTAAGAGGCAAGTACAAATTATTAGGTGTCTTGTTACGTAATTTTCCCAAGACTGCAGTTACTTTCTCGAAAGAAAACATGTTTTAACCATCTAACGAACGAATGCTCTTGACGGCTTCACGAATCTGACATGCTGACAGGTGACGGCAGCCGATACTTTCAGTCAGACCGAACATGAAGCTCCCACTTGGCTTCTTCTCGCTCATCAGTAGTGCAGATGAGAAGGAACAAAGTCCATCACTGAGGAAGAATGTACACACAATTCAGTCTGGGTGTACAAAGTAATAACCAAAAGGCGAAAACTCGCTAGTTAAAGGTAATTTCATAACACTTTCCATAGAAATATTTATAGACACTTCCTGTGAATCTAAGTCGAATGACTTGGTCAGCTTTTGTACCGAATGGATACGGACGGAACAACCCTGGGTAAAACTTTCCGATCACTGAATGCAAAACACCTCTGTGGCAAACAACCAGGATCATATAATACTTTTTCAGCGGCAGTTGTTTTTACAAGCAAAGCGGCCGAAATACGAGACTGACCACTCACCTCTATCTAGTACCGATGTTAAAGATGAGAGGAATTTTTGTCCACTTCTCCATAATACTTCATGCCTTGGTACTTATGTTAACAAATGGCTTTACCTTCGTGTTTACTCTCAATTCACGTCATGTTGAGTGTGATTAAATGGCTAATAATAAACTGTTCTTTTATATATGAACCACTCCTAACATTTATCTGGACACCACTCCGATTCCATTGTTTGTTCTACGTGTCTTGCATGAAATATAATCAAACTTCTCAATATGAATATATAATTTCCGGTTCTTATACATTTTGTTAGCTTTTCTATGCCACTGTAGCATATCGCTGGGAGTGGCTAATAATAAACTGTTCTTTTATTTATGAACCACTCATAGCATTTATCTGGACACCACTCCGATTCCATTGTTTGTTCTAGGTGTCTTGCATGAAATATAATCAGACTTCGCAATACGAATATATAATTTCCGCTTCCCAGACATTTTGTTAGCTTTTCTATGTCACTGCAGCATATCGCTGGACTGCTCTGTTTACAGGCATCTCCAGTGAAGGTCATATCCCATTGTCACCCAAACCAGTGCAGCGAGAATACAAAACACAGGGATAAAACTTTAGATCCTTAGATTAAATATGAGGAACAAGTTTTTCTAACACTTCAGACCTGAATAAACGAGTGTGTTCTTGATACAGCAATATAACAGTGTTCGAGAGCATGACGCCTAGGCTTAAGTAGGTAGGAATTTGGGAACGAAGTGTGTGGTGGTAAAACTGTAATTTGCGAGATACTCACTGCATTCTCTTTCTGGTTTCCGTCATTACAAGGACGCGACCGCGCCGACACTACACGCCTGGCTGGATTAAATATCTTCTACAGTAGCACCATAAAATACGATACTACCAAGGACATGTTCGCCGCTCTGCAATTTGTTTTAAACAAATGTAATGCGGTACTGAAATACGAAAACTCTATAACTTCCAGTAAGGAATGAATTCGAAATATCTCTAGACCACTGCTCGCTGGGAAGACATGTTACAACCTTCCGTCCCGCCGTACAGTAACAATGGTGATCCATTTACAAGGCTCTCAGAGGCGCAACACAACAACACCACAGGTGTGTCTCAGGAAGTTGCGAATTGTGCAATACGCGCATAGCGTTACAGTTCTGCTGCTTTCCCTCCTATTGCTAAAGCCTCTACATTTTCAAGGTATGAACGCTGATGCTGACTTTTAATCCTCTATAATGAACAGAGCGGAAGTGACGATTTAAAACAAAGATAAGTGTCACTATTTTAAACGTGGCTTCCCTACTCTTACACAAAACACGTTGTACCCGTAGGTTTTCTTCGTATCCTAGTGACAGAATTACAACTAACCAAACTCTACTGTAGTGCAGGTCTTCCTTAAATGTGAAGATCACATAATGCGTGATTTCAAGCTTCCGCCGCGAAGTAGATGAGAACTCCGCTCTTCAGTGTTATTACCCACCGATGTTTCGGGACAATTTATCTTTCCCTCTGTGACCCTTGAAGATGGGTCCGATAAGCTGTCCGGAAACGTCGGTAAGGAATTACCACTACTCGCTTCGTAACAGCCCAGAAGAGCGCAGTTCTCAGCACTTTAAATGTTTGTAATACCAGCTGACAGGAAACTTCGAACTTGTGCTTCTAACAGATATCATACTGAAAACCAGCAGAGAAAGCTCAGTCGATATAGTGGCTATAATGTGGGACGGAAGATTGTGGAGTTAGTTCGGTTCCGTGCAAGGTACAAAGCTTTATTTCTCCAAAATGTCTAGAAGGGTTCGCGTGCCCAACCAGTCATGTGTTCAAAAGGTACCGGAGACTGGTTCCCACGTGTTCAATCGGCCATGATTGCAAGCTGATCACTTCTTTCAAAGGAGTGTTTAGGATAAGAATGCGTGGATCGGCACCATCATTGTCGTATGTGCACTCATGACGTGGCGGCAAATTAAGAGGTATTAAATTACGAACAGAAACAACTTTACATTTTACTACATTAAAAGAATAAATAAAAATTGTTTTCAACGAAACTTATATCCATTCAAAAGTTGTCTTGTGTCCTAGTTTCGAGTGATGAGCAAGCAGGCTTACGTAGAATGGAGACAACTGCAGAAAAATATAAATTTCTTCTCGCAGAGACTCAGTTGCGTTTAATATTTTCGTTTCAAGTACCAAGTAATTGAAGTTATAAGACATACGACGTTACAGTCACTTTACTGCGACATATTTCGGCATAACAATGCCATCTTCAGGGAGTACATATCAAAGCTAAAACCGTTTACAGTAGAATGGATTACTTTACTTACTCCATGGTGTAGAGTCCTTCTTGAGAAACTAACTGGTTTGCAGCTAGTCAACAAATTCACCGCATTTCACGGAACCCGAAGGTTCATTACCGTACTCCCAAACGTCCGCCACCTGTCTCTATCCTGGGCCAGCCCAATCCAGTTCATATACCCACATCCCACCTCCTGGAGATCCATCCTAATATTATTCACCCATCTACGCCTAGGCCTCCCCATTGGTCTCCTTCCCTCCGGTTTCCCCACCAAGACCCAATACACCCCCCTCTCCTCACCCATACGCGCCACATGCCCAGCCCATTGCCCAGCCCATGCATACATATATATCCATAACATAATAGGAAATTCACCTATTTTATCTACATAATAGCTTCGAAACTTATGAGTTTCATAGACGTAATCAATTTTACTATAAATGGTTTTAAGCTTTGTATTTACTCCCTGAAGATGGCGCTGTCATGTCGAAACATGTCGCAGTAAATATATATATATATATATATATTGTTAACTGCATTTATTTGATATATGAAACAAAAATATTATACAAACTGCAAGAAGTAAATAATTTCAAAATATTATATTTGTTCGAATTCAACGAAAATTGAAAGGTGTTTACCATTTTTTTTATTAATTCCCTCGTATCGAGTGTTGTGAAGATCTGTTCAGCGGTTTCACGGCTATTATCCAGATAATGGAGCCGACTGTCGAAATGGACTGGCTGATTTTAAAACAGGTTTTGCGGTGAAGAGGTACACCTCATACAAAGTCACATGTTGCGCATATCGATACTTGTCCTAAATACCACCACGCAGGGATTATACTTCATATGCCCCAGTTATGATTCCAAAACAATTGTACGCGTATTTATATTCTGTATAGAAAATATCGTCACAGCTTACAACTTAATTCCCCCGAGTGAGCCATGGAAATTTTAGGACTGTAAAGTACAGTGACTCGGGGAGATCTAGGCGTAGATGGGTGGATAATATTAGAATGGATCTCCAGGAGGTGGGATGTGGGTATATGGACTGGATTGGGCTGGCCCAGGATAGAGACAGGTGGCGGGCGCTTGTGAGTGCGGCAATGAACCTTCGGGTTCCGTGAAATGCGGGGAATTTCTTGACTAGCTGCAAACCAGTTAGCTTCTCAAGAAGGACTCTGCACCATGGAGTAAGTAAGTAAGTAAAGTACATTGGCTCTTTGTTGATTGGAACAGTGCTGTAAGAACTGGAGGTATATGTTAGCTGTCAATATTAGCGGTCAATGGCCAAAGGAACGCTCACTCCATGATGTCCACTAGACAGAAGGCGTGGTCTGTAGGTGGAAACCAAGACATCGTTCCTAAGTGGCAATATTATTAGTTGGATGGCTTCCGGGTTTGAGCTAGGTACAGGAATAAATATTCCTGCAGCTGTCCTAGCACGAGGATTCTCCTACAACCCCCAGACTGACTCATCCTGAAGATATCTACTGCAACGATTCCTGAGACGTCAAGAAACTTTTGGTCTTCTTACGCAGCCCAATCCGGAAATCTATCGCATAAGAGACCTGCATTCGCTGCGAATTTTAGTTTCCGATTTTCCCTTTCAGTTCAGCTTAATTAATTTAACAGAAAATTCTCGATGTGTCGACCTCCAGTTTCTGACCAAGCCTCGCCCTTCCGAAAGTATTTCCCGACGAACAAGCACGGTCTAGCCTTGAAATTTTAATAATTTCTCTCGAATTATTCTTCAATTCATATGAAGGTAATTAACTATTTTCGCTCCCTCTTCTATGTTTAATTTCCCGAATAATGGTGGCAGTATTAATTCAATGTAACGGCCGTAAAATGTTTCTTCGAAAAACACGGGCCATATAATTTTCGCGCACTCACTAGACTTTAGGGTCATTTAAACTCCATTAACTACACGAAAGTTTTCGTAACACCACAGTTTGTCGTGTTGGCAGTTCACAATCTTTTGTGAATTACTTTTGTCCACCAATGAACATGTTCTTTTACACTGCACTGCAGACTCAGCACTTTGCCAGTATCGCTACATTTTTTTCTTGGTACATATATACTTCGCGAAGGCATGGCAAATGAACACCCTTTGTTCAGCAGAAAACATTACTTGCACGCACTTAAAACCTACTCTATACGATTACGAGCAGGAATGAACGGTCACATCATGTGTCAGCGCAAATACTTTGGCGTAACGCTCGGCTGATTTCCCCTGCTCAAAGAATATCGTGTTTCCTTACGATCGGAAATTCGATTGTAGGTGCATTTTATGTGCGAAATATAACAGTCTCAAACACGCAGGTCGTGATAATTCTCACGAATCTTCTTGCTGTTTATATATAATTTGGTTGGTCACTTGCATTCCGAATTGGAAGTGGACTACCACAACCTCCTTTCTAAGTGCTACTGAACGTACGAATATAAAGAGCAATTTGACCACGCACCTCAAGCAGAACTAAGACTGCCAGTAACTTCTGGCTTCGTACCCTTACGCGTTAGTTACTGAGCTGGTACAAAATTTTTTGGCACGTTATACTTCTTCGTGTAGAGCAATGAGCTTAAATTATGCATTTACGTAGCCAATATAATTTTACTTCAATCCACTACAAGGAAAAGTTATTTCACCATTTCCCACAGTACAGAATACGCTGTTTGGCAGCCAGCTGTATCATTTGCGTCTCTTGCAGCAGAGAAGAAACAATTTTTTTAAAAAAATGTTTATATGTTCTGCTCTTTATTTCCAGTGGTCTGTAAGCTTAATGCATTCACGCGAAAATTACCTCAGTGTCTCTTCAGAGCTGTCACCTGAGGATACAGATACATAACCTTAATAAAGGACCAAATTGGAAAAGTAGTGAGGTACAAAAATGAAGGAATGTAAATGTGAAAAATTTAAACGTAAAGCTATCCCTGTGCATGCCGTCAATATGCAGATAGCAAGAGTATATGCGCATGTGCACTCATTCTCATACCCAACATTAAACGGTGGTCAGCGGTAGACTTCACGTCCCGCTGGAGCTGGGTGGGCTCTAAATTTTGTATCATGCTCGTCAATGTAATAAAAGATTAGGAGAAGAATTTGATATAAAACTCCTTTATAAATAAAACATTAAACTTGAAAGTAAATTAATAGAACGTTTGGAAACATAGAAAAAATATGAAACAGCTTCAACTAATGAGCACAACGACACTATATTCGAGGGAAACCATATCACAAAAGTTTTAACCCTTTTGATGTAAACAGACGAACTGCTTAATTTGTGTTGCTGTTGTCGTTATTGTCTTTGCTTCTGTCGTTGTCTTCTTCACTTATTATTATTATTATTATTATCATCACCATCATCATTATCATCATCATCTCCTTTATGCAGGGTATTTATACTTATATTCCTGAGACAAACTATGTCCCTAGGGAACACAGTGTTGCAGCTATTCTGTTGTGACTATTCATGGTGCTTATATCGTTAGTTTCAGTGTTGAATCTATTGTAATTTTAAATTAGTACTTTCCGAAGTATGTGTGCAGTGCCCAATATGGCTGTTTTCTGGAGTTCCTTGACTTCATGTTTACCCGGTATGTTGCCCACGTATTTTCTGAATGACTTTGAAATAGTCCCAGTCGCCCCTATTGTTACTGGTATCACCTTTGTTTTTACATGCCACATGCGCTGTATTTCTATTGTAAGGTCTTTATATTTTAGAATCTACTCGGCTTCTTTTTTAATCACATTTCCTTCTCCTGAGATTGCAACGTCTATTAACATACATGTTCATTTTTCATTATCACGGATTATAATGTCTGGTATGTTGTTGGGGATAGTTCTGTCAGTTTGTATTTTTTGGTTCCACAATATTGTTACTTTTATTATTATTATTATTATTATTATTACGAAGAAGTTCATAAACAAACATAACCCTTCACTGCAAAAACACTAAGCAGGTTTACGTAGAAATGAAACAAAAATTGGTTATCAAATTCCCTATACAGTACAGCTGGTGACTATTAATTTCAATTTTTCAGGATGCTGTCACGAACCTGAGGTATTTTGGTTCCAAATGTATTCTGCCAGTTAAAAAAATAAATCAAATTTCAGGAAACGGATGTTTTGAGTTAAATTACACGATATTTAGATCTGTACTTACTACATTCGAATGGGCTGTTCGCAGAGAAATAGGCATATATATATATATATATATATATATATACGTACATATTAAAAAATAAATAAAAATTAGAATTGGCTGCGCTATAACCCAAACGGTTAGCTGCTGTCCTGTCACTCCGGAGCTCGGGTTCGATTCGCGGCCAGTCCATATTTATATGTGGTGCACAATGTGCCACTGGGACAAGCTTTCTCTTTTTACTTAGTTTTCTCCCCTGTTAACCTTCTAAAGCCTGCTGGTTACGTGATGCACTAACCGGTTTAACTTTGAACAATTGTAGGTTCTGCCCCACATTGTCTTTATGTGTTTTGTATTTATCTCATAACAAACAGCGACTTGTGCCACTTACACCATAAACTGATTGGTTTTTTTATAACCGAGATGAAAAGTGTTTACAGCGCGGTACGGACTGGGTCTTTAAATAAAGCAGTCTGTCATTCGTCTTTAAAGGTTTAACATTATTCACTCATGTGCAACACTCATTTACTCATGTCACCAGCGCTATACGATGTAGAAATTGATAGCGCTGTGAAAGAACACACTTAAGACATCAGAATTTTCTTCCTTCTTTCAACAGTTCGCTATTAACTTAACAAAACTTTGGTCTTCGAACGACAACGTACAGATTAAACAAAGAATTATTTGTGTGAGTAATATGGGTTGTGATATTTATTATATAACAGTAATTATTGATTGTAGTCAAGTACGCATTACGTAGCCGATCCCCGTGGCAACGCTGTATAAAACGTAGGTCTGCGGTCGCTCGCTTGCTGGGATTGTGGGTTCGAATTCCGCCGGGGGAATAGATGTCTCTCTCTCTCTTGTGAATGTCGTGTGTTGTCAGGCAGAATTTCGTCGACGGGCGATCAAACGTCCAGGGGAGTCCTAACTGTGCGTGTCAACTCGAAACCTAAACAATAAGGCGTTCTAGGCCGGAGTAGGGCTGTTGCGCCAGAATAAAAGGAGTAGATGACGTGATCTCATTTTTCAATAAGATTGTCATTAGGAACTTTATATTTCCTCGAGTGATAATGAATTACCCTTCTCGCTGTCTTCGTGTCCACCAACGTCATCACAAATGTATGTTGCAGAATCTTAAATGCTTATTCAAAATCAGTTTTTTCCAGTATAAACCTAGAATTACCTCAATGGCATCTTCCAATGAGGCCTATCCCACATCAATTTGTTTGTATTTCTCAATCAGTCCATGTACGCTACATATCGCATCGAATTCTTCGTACTTTATTAAATCAACCTAACAATATTGTGAGGGTAATTGTGATATATGATTCATAAATTACTAATATAACTGACGCGTGAAGCATTGTGCATTAATTTTGTAGAAAGTAAAAACAATGGAATTTAAAAAAAAAAAGATAAATCAGATTGTGGTTCAAATCCAACTCATTTTCTACAACAAAGCGCAGCCGATAACAAGTAAACGATGCGGAGTAATTTATATAGTGACGTCACACGTTCAAAGCTGCAGGATGTGAATGAACGGTGGATGTAGTAGTCTGGGGCTAACTGCAGCGAGCCAGGTAGAAGAGGAGGTTCCTTTGTGAATTGGGTGGGTCAATTACAACATGCTTTACTGTTCGTTATTGACCTAACTTTGGCTCTGAATGTGGATGCAATTGTTGTGAGGTAATTGCTGGGGCAGCACGGGGAACAATTGAATAACAGCATCAATCATTCAGAGCGCAGAGTGGAAACGTTTTCCAATTTCCTAAACCAACTTGCAGCTGCGTGAATGTGTGGATGGTACTGCTTTACTTCTGCTGTACTGCCCACATCACCATCAGAGTACAGTACAGCCCAGCGGTGTCACGTGTTTAACCATTTAGAAGCTTAAACAACTTGGGCAGCTATACTTTTGTAAATGCTTTCACAAGGAATCTTGAAGAAACTGAAAAAAACTCTATTTTATATTTCACTTCATAACATGAATTACAGAGGCGGCCACAACAATTGAATCTTGGGCTAATTATCCACTGTCGTCAGATCTACGTTTCCAAAGTTTACGCTACGAAACAAAGTCAGAATAAAACAATAAAGGAAAAAATATATCAAAATACTTTACAGAATACAGGTACAGTCGCAAGAATTCAAGTTTTGTTATTCAATACCTGAAAAAACTCCACCTAAAAGAAAACATTTTCTGCCCTTTGCCAATATGTGGAAATGTGTCTTATTTCGAAGTTCATCAGTTGTGGCCGGGCTGTATGTTATGCTAACTACATACAGAATTTTACACATAAATACAAATATTCATACGTGGCTACTGTCCGGCTGTTAACGCACAAAATAATCTAAAACAAAATGTGTAGGCATCCACATATTTCCTTTTTTTTTAAATTCTCTCAAGGACACTTTCCCAACTGTATGGGTTGTGCATAGTGTGCCAGAACAGAAAAGTTGTGAATTATGAGCTGGAAAAGAAATTGAACAATAAATAATAAATAGTGACTTCAAGCAAAGAGTGTAATACTTAATTCAGTCTAGAATTGGAAAGCGTGAGTGTAGCTCTTTCAAATGATCCTTCGACTTAGTTACCCCGCTGCCGCAAGATGGAAGTTGAATCGCTTTCTAAACGTACATGGTAGTCTATAGATTAGTTGCTGTTTCTTTTTCGAAAGTACCTGATTGCAATCTCTTCCCAGAGACCGATGACTCTGAGGTATTTTGTAGATATCTTCAATCCCACCAAGCAAATAACAGGGGGTATATCATCTTTGGTTAAGAATGTTTCCTCCCACATTCACTTAAACTACTATTCACTATTCGTCCCTAGGTTCACCGCTGCATAGCCTCAGCTGCTGCAATATCGCCAACTAAACCAGAAATAAATAAGAGAAAACAGAAAATAAAATAAGCTTCCGAAAAAAATTATGTCCAATAAACTGCAACTGATTACAGTTATGGCACCACACCATCGACAGGAACACACGGAAATCAGTGACCGTTGCTGAAGTAAGTATTCAGGTTGTTGAAAAGAATGGTGGCCTGTCATTAGGTACTTGACATGGCACAAGCTTATGCTGCGGCAACATAACATCCGTACGCTAATACAACTCGTCTGTATCACCTTAAAAATCTTTTTGTTTGTTGCGTGTATAACATTGGTAATCGGGTGTGATGTCACTCACAAACCAAGCTCGATATGTCGTTACCCTGGATACGTCTATCGTAACCACCATTGTCCTAAACGGGAATGAAGGGCGACAGAGTATTTGAAAACATCTTTTAATAAGGAACACTAATGAAAAAAATGTGGTTAAATATAAACTTATATATAAAACTATAACTAAAATTATTTTTAAATCAGTACCTCACATGATGAAAATTTAAACATTTTTTGAAGACATGGAAACATGTGAATCTTATGCGTATTGAACCGTGCATCATCTTGATATTTGAATAAAGGTTGACCAACTTGACGACACTTGCTTTATTATCTACTGCTCAACATGTTTCGGATGTTAATACATCCATCTTCAGGAGCTTGCGACTACTTGG
>Ga0123354_10010376_pt1 | contig 14348 bp, 7 predicted proteins | sample TergutLab28metaG_2_FD_97872 | JGI IMG/M metagenome (GOLD analysis project Ga0123354, IMG submission 97872) | Labiotermes labralis P4 segment gut microbial communities from Petit-Saut dam, French Guiana - Lab288 P4 | ecosystem: Host-associated > Arthropoda: Insects > Digestive system > Gut ... | reverse complement strand
TTCTATTTCATTTTTTTACCCATGTATTTTGCGCCTCCCGTTTTGCAAAAATACCATTCAATATCTTGTTGATATACTTATATATAACACTTTTTAATATTTTTTAAGGGAAAGTCAGGAAAGGATTGATAGTTCAAATCAGAAGAGCCGACAATACTTATTCTTCAATTGAAATTAATACTGATAGCTCCGGTTATTCTTCCACAAATCTTTTGCCCGGAACTTATACGTATAGAGCCATACAAAATTCAGTAGTCGCAACCGGACAATTTCAAGTTTTCCCTAATCGAACACAAGATGTAACTGTTGAAATAACCGGTTTTCGTTTATACAATTTTTATTTAAAAGCTTCAACCGGAGAAATAATAACAAATGCATCGGTATATGTGTATGATATGAGCGGAAATTCTTATATATCCTCCTATGCTGATAACAATGGCGCTTGCAGATTCTATCTAACTGATAATAAAACATATAATTATCTTATTCATACTTGGGATACAAACATTCAAACCGACATGAAAAGTTTTATCGTTAATGAACAGAATGTTTCAAAAACGATTATGTTCTATCCGGTAACGTTTAGACTTCGGAATACGGATGGTTCCAAATTTGGAAGCGTTTCAAATTTCATCTTTAATAACACTTATTCGTATACCTTTCCTTCTAAAACAGATGAAAATTCGGATCCTGTTTTCCTTTTTCCATCCGGACATTATACTTATCAGTTTTATTCTGACTCTTCTTATCCCGCATTAGGTGGAAGTTTTGATGTGGATTCATCTTCAGTAGTTGTGAATTACATCAATCCAACGCATGAAGTAAAATTTGAATTTAAAGATTCAAATGGAAATTATTTGCCGGGAGCTGTACGCATTGATAATCCCTATTTAGATTTTTCAACATGGGGAGATCCAAGACCTCTCAGTATTCATCTGCCGGATGGAGAATATGATTGTTTGGTATGGTCATCTTCGTGTGGAGTTGGCACAAATGAAAAATTAATCATTGCAGGGAAGGATACGACAATAGCCATAAACCATCATAAGTTGACTGTCAACATATTAAATAATAACAATGAGCCTTTGGATTTTTATGTTTCAATGTCATCGGAAACAGGAAGTTCTGTTACGGTTAATAAAATCAATACGGGTACTTATACTGCCGATGTTTTAAATGGGAAGTATAATTTTTTAGCAGCCAGATCCGGGAACTATTATTCTTACAATAGCTCTATTATCATACAGGATGCGGATACAACCGTGAACATTGTTCTAAATCAATTCCGATTGAATGTAAAAACCGATGATGGGAAAATAATTAATGATATGCAGATTTATATTACCGATGAAAATAATAATTACCTGTACAATGGAAATGGAGAGGCATCACTTTATCTCGCTGATGGACGTTATTTTTATAGAATCAATTCAAACAATTATTATTTTACAAAAGTCGATACTTTTGAACTAAATGGAAAAGACAAAGAAATTACGTTGTTGGCTTATCCGGTTACATTCAGAGTAACGTTAAATAATCAAATACCGGTATTAAATTATAATCTCTATTTTAATGGTTCTGGTGCAAATCCGGATCAAAAAGATGAATTTTCTTCCACATATCTTTTGCTTCAGGGAGAATATGATTACGAAGTTTCTACAAAGTCTTTATTAGGTAATAATATAAGCAATAGGGGTAAAGTAACGGCGGACGATTCGAAAGAAATTCCGGTTACATTCTATTCGGCGGAATTTTCAGTTATGCTTGATGGGATGCCGTTTCCCGGATCAAGGATTCATTTGTGGCAAGATGATTCTCAATATTATAATTCGATCGATCTATCTGTAAATGAAGATGGCAAGATCAGAGATTATGTTTCAAACGGCTTATACCACTACACGATTAATCCTGAGAATGGCGGTAATAGTTATTCGGGTACATTCTCGGCGGACAGTCAAAATGTGAATATCAACGTCGATTTTTACAGTGTGCATTTTCACTTTGGTCAATCGTCTGTCACTTATTACATTTACATAAAAAACATTGACACTGGAGAAGATATGATTATGGGTCCGGAATGGAATAATCCGGTTTTTACTACCCGCCTTACTCCCGGACATTATGTTTACGATATCTATAACGCTTATTACTATTACTTTTACGATAATGACAATTTAATATTTACAGAAGGGGAATTTATTGTTGATAACCAACCGGTTGACATCAATGATCAGTTCTTACCTCATAATTTTATCATATCAAATCCTTATAATAAATATATATATGGATTTACAATATACAAAAACGCTATAAATATTATGAATACTTACATTTATGATATGGATACATTAACCTACTATTTGCCCAAAGGAGAATATTCATACGATTGCTATGGGTCAGACATGACCGTTTCAGGCGATTTTACAGTTGAAAATTCCAATGATACAACCTATATTCTTTTGGATAATAACACAGGGATACAAACGATCAAAGATGAATCCGACTTCAGAATATTTCCTAATCCCGCCCATGATATGATTTGGTTTAATCGGATTGTTGATGGTGAAATCTCAATTGCTACGATAGACGGAAAGACTATACTTCATCAAACGCTTTACCAGCAGGAAAGTTTGAATATATCAAATTTAAGAAAAGGAACTTATATGGTCAGGATTAATGAGAATAAGAGTGCTAAGATTATAGTAAAGAAATTAGTCGTGAAATAATTTATGATCCAAAGACGATGGTTTTTATTTCTCATTAATAAATGCTAACTTTGTGCAAGAATCTATTCACGAAGACGAAATATGCAAACAAGCTCTCACTACGCCGGTTTAACTGACGCGCAAGTCCTTGAAAACCGTAAACAATTCGGAGAAAATATTTTAACTCCACCCGAAAAAGAATCGTTGTGGAAACAATTCTTAGAAAAATTCACAGAGCCGATTATCATCATCCTTTTGGTGGCATTGGCTTTATCCATCGGCGTATCGTGTTACGAATATTTTTCGGGACATTCCGCTTTAAGCATCTTTCTTGAACCGGCAGGTATTTTGGTCGCCGTACTTTTAGCTACTGTTGTGGGTTTCTTTTTTGAATTGAACGCTAACCGGAAATTTGAAGTACTCAATAAAGTGAACGACGATATTTTGGTGCGAGTGATTCGTAATGCAAACGTTTGTCAAATTTTCAAAAGAGAGGTGGTAGTCGGCGATATTGTGATTCTCGAAACAGGAGAGGAAGTTCCTGCCGACGGCGAACTTTTGGAAGCTGTTTCTCTGCAAATCAACGAATCTACGCTTACCGGCGAACCGGTCATCAGAAAAACCACGAACCCTGCCAAGTTCAAAGACGAAGCTACCTATCCTTCTAATTATGCGATGAAAGGAACAACTGTTGTTGACGGACACGGCATAATGAAAGTGTTAAAAGTTGGCGATGCTACCGAATATGGGAAGGTATATGAAGGCGCACAAATCGACAATAGCGTGAAAACGCCTCTTAATCAACAATTAGATAAATTGGCGGGACTGATCACCAAAATGAGCTATGCGATAGCTATTTTCATTTTTATCGGACGGTTAGTCAGTTATTTTATCAGTGCGGGAAGTCTTCATGTGGAAGATTGGATTACTTTCGGCAGTTATGTGTTAAATACCATTATGATAGGCGTTACTATTATTGTAGTTGCCGTTCCCGAAGGACTGCCGATGAGTGTTACTTTAAGTCTGGCGTTAAGCATGAAACGAATGCTTTCGACAAATAATCTTGTCCGCAAGATGCACGCCTGCGAAACGATGGGCGCAACAACCGTCATTTGTACAGACAAAACCGGTACGCTCACGCAAAATCAAATGAAAGTTAATTATGATTCTTTTAATTTTAATGATTCCATTGGTAAAAATCATAATAATCACAGTTCCGACATTATTTACGAAGGGATTGCCGCCAATTCAACTGCATATCTTGATTTTTCAGACCCCGACAAAGTCAAGGCTTTAGGGAATCCGACCGAAGGCGCTTTGTTACTCTGGCTCCACGAAAAGGGAATCAACTACCTGCCTTTGCGGGAAAATGCTGAAATTGTCGAGCAATTGACCTTTTCGACCGAACGCAAATACATGGCAACGATTGTCCATTCGCCATTGCTCAAAAAAAAGATATTGTATGTCAAAGGAGCGCCTGAAATCATCCTTGACTTATGTAAAACCATCCCTGTTGCAAGAGAAGAAATACACAAACAACTGCTTGAATATCAAAATAAGGCAATGCGAACGCTGGGATTTGCCTACCAAATAATTGATGATGATACCATTTATATTCATGAAGGCAAATTGCAAAATGTAAATCTCACATTTTTAGGTATTGTTGCTATTTCCGATCCTGTCCGCGCCGATGTTCCCGAAGCGGTGAAAACTTGCCTTAAGGCAGGTATCAATGTTGTTATTGTAACAGGCGATACGCCGGGAACAGCAAAAGAAATAGGTCGTCAAATCGGATTATGGCACGAAAACGAACCCGAAACGCATCATCTGACCGGAACGGAATTTGCGGCAATGGACGATAAAACATTGTTGGAACGCATTCTGGATTTGAAAATCATGTCGCGCGCCCGCCCGATGGACAAGCAGCGTTTAGTCCAATTGTTACAACAAAAAGGACAAGTGGTTGCCGTCACCGGCGACGGCACTAACGATGCGCCTGCGTTAAATGCTGCACAGGTCGGTCTTTCGATGGGCGACGGCACTTCGGTGGCTAAAGAAGCAAGCGATATTACCATTGTCGATAATTCGTTTGCAAGTATTTCCCGCGCTGTCTTATGGGGACGTTCTCTATATCAAAACATTCAACGGTTTATTCTTTTTCAGTTGACTATCAATGTGGCGGCTTGTATTATCGTGTTGATTGGAGCGTTTCTCGGCACAGAATCGCCGTTGACTGTGACGCAAATGCTTTGGGTGAACCTGATTATGGACACATTTGCAGCATTGGCGTTGGCTTCACTGCCTCCCAATGAGAAAGTTATGAAGAATAAACCACGGAAAACAACGGATTTCATTATCAGTAAATCCATGTGGATAAATATTTTAGGTATAGGCATTTTCTTTGTGATTTTATTATTTGGATTATTGCAGTACTTCAAACATGCCGATATAACTACTTTGAAAGATTTCAATATCATTGAATTTGGCAAAGCATTCTTCAATTTCCATAGCGGCAATGGGTTATCTACTTATGAATTATCTCTGTTCTTTACAATATTCGTCATGCTCCAGTTTTGGAACATGTTCAATGCCAAAGCATTCATGTCCGGAAAATCGACTTTTGCTTCCATAAGCGAATGTGGCGGCTTTCTGTTGATAGCAGCTATAATCCTCGTTGGTCAATGGCTGATTGTTACCATTGGCGGCGGAATGTTCAATGTTGCACCATTAAAACTTGTGGATTGGGGAATTATCATCAGCGTTACTTCGATTGTGCTTTGGGTTGGAGAAATTATACGATTAATTAAAAAATAATGAAGATGGATGTAACAAAACTGCCTTTCAATCGCTTTATCGGACTAAAAATTTCAAACAAAAGCGAATACCTTCTCATGTTGGACAATTTAGCTGAATATCGTAACCATTTGGATACGGTGCATGCAAGCGCTCAGTTTGCATTAGCTGAAGCGACAAGCGGTTATTTTCTGCTAAATGAATTATCGGAATTAAACGATGTTATTCCTGTAGTACGAAGAGTAGAAACCAAATACAAGAAACCTGCAACAAGCGCTGTTTTTTCCAAGGCGAAATTTCAGGACATCGATAAAAATGAAATCATAGAAGCACTAAGTCAAAAAGGCAGAACGTTGTTGAAAGTAGAAGTCTCGCTGTTCGATGATGCAGGTGCGCTTATAATGCAATCGGTATTTGAATGGTTTATAACGAAAATATAACCCCCAAAAGGGTATCATACTACGACTTTTATAATTCATCAGTCTTCAGACAACTCCTGACGGCAATTGCATCGTTACGCAATGAAGACTTCCATGCTGTTTTATTAATGGAAGACAGTTAATTCCAATGATTTCTCGATCGGGAAACGCTTCTTGTAACTGTTGTTTTGCTATTTCATCCAACGGCGAATTATAAAAAGGAAGCAGTACGGCGTCATTGATAATCAAAAAATTAGCGTAGGTAGCGGGCAATCGCTCTCCCTCAAAATAAACCGGTTCTGCCATAGGCAGGGAAATAAGACGATACGGTTTTCCAGACAGGGTCTTGAACTGACGAAGCTCATTTTCCATCTGAGATAGCTCCTCGAAATGCTCGTCATCAGGGTCGGTGCATTGTATGTATGCCATTGTCTCCGGATTACAAAACCTCGCTAAAGTGTCGATGTGGCTATCAGTATCGTCGCCAGCCAAATAACCGTGATTCAACCACAAAATCCGCTTAGCGCCTAAAATCATGGATAAATAATCGGCAATTTCTTCTTTTCGTTTATAATCGTTCCGGTTAGCTGATAACAAACAGCGGCTGGTAGTTAAAACCGTTCCTTCTCCGTCGGTTTCGATGCTTCCGCCTTCCAAAACGACATGCAACATGCTTTGATAAACTGTTTCAGGAGAAAAAACCTTGCTTTCGTATAATTGCCGGGTGATTTGATTATCGTAATTTGCAGGAAATTTTAATCCCCAACCGTTAAATGTAAAATCGAGCAAATAGGGGATACCATTTACAAAAATTGAAAGTGGTCCATGATCGCGCGCCCAAGTGTCGTTGGAGCGGATTTCCCGGAAAATAATACGTGAATAATCCATTTTTCCCAATGCCTGTTTGACTTCTTCGACTGACCGGCAAACAATGATTAACTTTTCCCGTTTAACGATTTCTTTAGCTATGGATACGAAACAAGGGATTACTTCGTCGAGATTGTATTTCCAATCCGTATCAGTATGAGGAAAAGTCAGCAAAACCGCAGCTTGCAAAGTCCATTCGGCAGGGAAAAAGATTTCCATCATTTTTTACTAATAATCAGCGTAGAAGGCATCAACTGCAACGCTTCCTTGTAATGTTCCGAAACATCATTCCAAGTAGCGTAACTTATCAACATAAAATCATAACTGCTCAGCAGCGAAGCCGTAATGTCTTTTTCAGACAGAAGGTTCGACCTTTGAATGGATTCGAAAAAGAGTGTCATTTGTTTTGTTGTGTTTTCATGAGTGGAATCCGCTAACGTTGTTCGGTCAAGAATAGCAACAGAGCCGTTCGTTGTTTCCAATAAGTTTTGAGCATATTGCAAAAGATACAAATCTTGCTCCGAGTCGAGAATCAACAGGACATTGTCCGCCCGTTCGAAATCACGATTGATGAAAACTCCTACAGGACAGTGCGCTTCTTCGATAAACAATCGGGTTTTATCTTTCAGTAATTCGTTCGGAATAAACCACGAATCCAATTTTAAAGGACGATTTTTCTTAAAATCCCAGTACTGATTAGCGGCAATATCGTTCGGCAGATTACTCCAAGTAATCCCTGCGCCAACCAATAAGAAATCATAACCGCCTTCCTTAGATATGGTAGTAATATCTTGTCCGACATTATTTGAAATTTCATATCGCGTATGAATTTTCATCTCCAGATTTTTTGCTTCTTCCAAAATGGGACCAAAACTAACCGCTTCAAAACTTTCTCGTTGCATAGGACTTACATCTGTACTCGTAGTGAAATGCAAGGCGGTTATTTCCGTTATATGTTTATTTTTAGCAAACATTTGATAAGCAACGTCGAGTAGCGTCTGCCCACTGCCTGCCCTGCCGAAAGAAAGTAATATTTTGAATACTCCTTCCGATTGTTTCAATTGTATTGTTTTTCCGCGCACTTTATCCCTTAATTCGTAACAAAAATGAATAAAAGATAATAAAGGAGTAGTCATGAACGTAGTAACAAGCGTCATCAGAACCATCATAACAAAAATAGGCTGGGTTAGGATGTGCATTTCATATCCGATGGTAAGGATGATTAACTCCATCAATCCGCGAGTGTTCATTAAAGCGCCGATGTAGAGGCTATCTTTCCAATTTTCGCCTACAAAACGGGCGGTAAGGGTTGCACTGCCGAATTTTCCAACAACAGCAACCAAAATAAATATGCCGCACAATCCCCACAATTCCGGAGTATTCAGTAAACCTATTTCCGTTTTCAATCCGGTAGAAACGAAAAACAGAGGAAGAAACAGCGAAAGTGAAACTCCTTCTACTTTTTCAGACATGATTTTGCGGAATTTAATATCAGCAGGCATGATTACTCCTGCCATAAAAGCGCCGAATAAAGCATGTAAGCCTAAGATTTCCGTCATGAAAGACGATACGGTTAAGACAAAAAAGATGAAAGCCACCAGCCGTTTGTCAATTACTTCTTCATTATGATATACTTGTCCGATCATTCGGAGGAAGGGTCGAACAACAACGAACATTGCTACCATATAAACTACCGAAAAAAGAATATTATAGATAGCGCTCAGCAAGCTATTTGTTTGCGCAATCGCAATCACAACCGCCAGCAAACACCATGCGGTAATGTCGCCATTCGCGGCGCTGGCTAAAGAAATTGTTCCCAGATGCGATTTGGTAAGTCCTTTCTCCTGAATAATCCGGGCTAATACTGGAAAAGCTGTAACACTCAAAGCGATACCTATAAACAAAGCAAACGATAGAAATGGCGTATGACCTGATGTGTATTTATCGTATATAAAAAAAGCTACCAACATTCCTAAAAAGAAAGGAAATATAGTGCTTGCATGGCTAATTAGAATAGTTTCTTTCAGTTTTTTACGGACTTCATCAATATCTAATTCCATGCCGATAACGAACATAAAGAGTATAAGTCCGAATTGGCTTAAAAGCGTAATATTTCCTAACGAATCGGAAGGAAACAGAAAGGTGGTGACTTGAGGGAAAAAATGTCCGAGAATCGATGGACCTAATACAATACCTGCTATAATTTCGCCAATGACAGTCGGTTGACGTATCAGCAAAAATAGTCCGCTGAAAATACGGCAAAAAAGAAGAATAACAATTATTTGCAGGAGAAGGATGCCGAAAGGGGATTGAAGATGTTCTACAAAAAATTTGATGAAAATATTCAACCCCTCCATCAAATTATGAGGCGCAGCAGTATTTGTGATTATCTCGACTTTTTGATGACTTTCTCCTCCTTTTGCGATTAGGTACATCAAAGTTCCGAATATCACAATCATAACAATGTAAAAAATAATATTTTTTACGCCGCTTTTCATCTACATTTTTATATTTTTCTTGCGCCGTCTTTGATTACAACGTCATATACTTTAGGTTTGAAGCCGAATTTTTTTTCATAAGCATCCGATGCGTTTTTTACAAATGCTTCCGCCCGATCGTCTTTCACCAAATTAATGGTGCAACCTCCGAAACCGCCGCCCATTACGCGGGAACCGGTTACACCCCACTTTTTAGCCTCGTCGTTCAGGAAATCCAACTCGACGCAACTGACTTCGTATTTTTTACTTAATCCTTCGTGCGTTTCATACATTTTTCTTCCAACCGTTTCGAAGTCGTCTTTTTTCAATGCTTCGCAAGTATCCAACAATCGTTGGATTTCTTCAATCACAAATTCAGCGCGCATATAATCTTCATCGCTTACTTTTCCTTTTACTTCTTTCAACTGTTTTAAGTTTGCATCGCGAAGGAATTTCACTTCGGGATGGGTTTTTGCTATTTCTGCAACCACTCGTTCGCAGGATTCGCGGCGTAGATTATACTCCGATGAAGCTAACTCATGGGCAACCCCTGTATTTAATAAAACTAACTGATAACCGGTTGGTTTAAATGGAACATACTCATATTCCAACGAGCGGCAGTCTAATCTCAATAGCGAACCTTCTTTTCCCAGACAGGATATGAACTGATCCATGATACCGCATTTTACGCCTACGTAATTATGCTCGGTAGCTTGTCCCATTAAAGCTATTTCCTGACGGGAGAAACCCAATCCAAACTGGTCATTCAAAGCAAATCCTACGGCGCTTTCCAAAGCTGCCGACGACGACATGCCCGCTCCCAGAGGAACATCCCCTGAAATCACTATATTGAAACCCGGAATCGTTTTTCCTTTTTTAATCATTTCCCGACATATTCCGAAAATGTATTTTGCCCATCCTTCTGCCGGTTTATCACTTTCACCCTTTATCCCAAACTCCGAAGATTCGTTCAAATCGAGAGCAAAAGCTTTCACACGTTCGCTTCCGTTGGGTTTAATTATACAATACATGGCTTTATCGATTGCGCCCGGAAGAACAAAACCTCCGTTATAATCGGTATGCTCGCCGATAAGATTGATACGACCGGGAGACGTATAAAGCGTTCCACCTGCTCCGAATAATTCAATGAATTTTGACTTAATTTTTGTTGTATCCATAGTAATTCGATAATAAAATGAAATTTATAATTTGGCTTCAAAATTAATTGATTTTTTCTTTCTTTCATAATAATATTCCATTAATTTTGCATTTTAGTTATGAAATTATTACTACATACTTGTTGTGCACCCTGTTCGGCAGCAATTATTGAATATTTGCTTTCGCTGGAAATTCGTCCTGTTTTGTATTATTTCAACCCGAATATCTACCCCCTGACGGAGTATGAACTACGCAAAAACGAGTGTACGCGCTATGCTCATTCGTTAGGATTAGAGATTATCGATGGAGACTATGATCATGAAGAATGGCGGCAATCCGTTGCCGGGCTTGAAAATGAGCCGGAGCGCGGCAAACGGTGTCTTTCCTGTTTCAAAATGCGCTTGCTGGCTGCCGCCCGTTTGACGGCAGAAAAAGGAATGGATACATTGGCTACGACGTTAGGTTCTTCCCGCTGGAAAAATCTGGAACAAATCGCTGAAGCAGGACATTGGGCTGCCAAACAATTTCCCGGAATCCAATTTTGGGAGAAAAATTGGCGGAAAGAAGGCTTAAGCGAACGACGCCGGATTTTACTCCAAGAAAACGGATTCTATAATCAAACCTACTGCGGATGCGAATTTGGGAGAGGAGCTAAATGAGTAACAACCCCGACGCCAATGGTAGGTTTATTTTAATCTATTTCCAATTCGTTTGACCCAATTGGATGAAAATGTAACTTTTCTCATTGCCAATTCAATTATATAACGTAATTTTACCGGAAATTAAAATCATATTCATATATTCTATCAATGAACAAACATTTTCTTCTTCTCGTTCTTGCCGTAACGGCGTTTTTCACCGTTTCCGCACAACAGGAAGCCCGTTTGCTGCGCTTCCCCGCCATTCATGGCAACCAATTGGTATTCACTTATGCCGGCGATTTATACACCGTATCGTCGCAAGGCGGCGTAGCCCGGAAAATCACTAACGGCGACGGATACGAAATGTTCGCCCGCTTTTCGCCCGATGGCAAACAATTAGCTTTTACCGCTCAATACGACGGAAATACGGAAGTGTATGTTATGCCTGCTGCAGGAGGAGAACCGGTTCGACTTACCTATACCGCAACTTTGGGGCGCGATGATATTTCCGACCGCATGGGTCCGAACAATATCACGATGACTTGGAAAGATAATGACCATATTGTCTATCGTTCGCGAAAAGAATCGTTCAACGACTTCAAAGGTAAACTGTATCTGGTTTCCGTCAAAGGCGGGCTGTCGGAAGAACTTCCTTTGCCTGTCGGCGGATTCTGCTCCTATTCGCCCGATAAATCTCAATTGGCATACAATCAGGTATTTCGTGAATTTCGCACATGGAAATACTATCAAGGGGGACAAGCCGATGATATCTCAATTTATGATTTCAAAACTAAAAAAATAGAAAAAATAACGAACAATCCGAATCAAGATATTTTCCCCATGTGGATAGGAAAAGAGATTTATTACCTCTCCGACCGCGATCGGATTATGAATATGTTCTGTTACAATACGGAAACAAAACAAACCCGGAAAGTAACCGATTTTAAGGAATACGACATCAAGTTTCCCAGCTTGGGCGACCAATCCATTGTTTTTGAAAACGGCGGATACATTTATAATTTCGATATAGCTACCCAAAAAGCGACAAAGATTACGATATATCTGGAAGAAGATTTAGTCGGCGGACGCACGAAACTGATTGATGCTTCCAAAAGAATTGCAGGCGCTGATGTCTCTCCCGATGGCAACCGTTTGGTAGTCAGCGCTCGCGGCGATATTTATTCTGTTCCGGTCAAATCGGGGATTACCCGTAATCTGACCGAAACTTCCGGCGTACATGAACGGGACCCTGAGTGGTCGCCCGACGGAAAGTGGATTGCTTACATTTCCGACGCTACCGGAGAAGATGAGATTTACATCCGCACGCAAGACGGATTGCAAAAACCGGTTCAAATCACTTTCAATAGCGATACGTATAAATATGGTTTCGACTGGTCGCCCGACAGCAAGAAAATTCTCTGGAGCGACAGGATGCAACGTTTGCGCTACGTGGACGTGGATTCTAAAAAGATTACGGAAGTAGAACAAACGCCCGACGGAGAAATTCGCGCATTTAACTGGTCGCCCGATAGCCGCTGGATAACCTATACCTTACCCCGTCTGAACACGACGGATGTGATTATGATATACAATCTGGAAAATAAAGAGAAACACATCGTGTCGGACGAATGGTTCAATGCAAGCAACAGCTTTTTCAGCGATGACGGAAAATACATCCTCTATTCTTCCGCTCGAAATTTCAATCCGATTTATAGTCAAATCGAATGGAATCATGTATATGTCAACTTGAATAAACTGTATATCGCCACGCTCAAAAAATCGACGCCTTCGCCGTTTGCCTACGAAGACAATGAGGTAACAATCAAAGATGATAGCACTGCCGTCAAAAAAGACGACCACGCCGCCGCTAAAAAAGAACAGCCGTCTGTTGCCAAAAAAGACTTGAAAATTGATATTGATTTCGACGGCATACAAGGACGCACCTCCGAATTGAATGCCTCCTTCGGTATTGCCTGCATCGGCGGAAATGTTTACTATTATCGCGACAGAACCCTATATTCGTTCGATTTGCAAAAGAAAAAAGAAACCGAATTGGGAAATTATTCCGTCGTATCCATTACTCCAAATAATAAAAAATTCTTAGTCCGTGCCGGAAGAGGCGAATATGCAGTTATTGACGCTCCGAAAGGAAAGATTAATACGGATGAAAACGTCAATATGTCGGATGTAAAGACGGTCGTTGATTTGCACGCCGAATGGAATCAGATTTTCAACGAATGTTGGCGGCAAATGCGCGATTTCTTCTATAATCCCGACATGAACGGCGTGGATTGGAAGAAAATCAGGGAAAAATATCAACCACTGGTTCCTTACGTCAATAACCGGAACGATTTGAATTACATCATCGGTGAAATGATTGGCGAGCTGGACTGCGGACACGCTTATATTGCCGGAGGCGATAAACTCGAACCACAAAGAGTTTCAACCGGTTTACTCGGCGCTCGACTGAGCCGCGACGCTTCGGGCTATTACCGCATCGATAAAATTCTTGCCGGCAGAAACTGGTCGGAACAACTTCGTTCCCCGCTGACGGAAGCCGGAGTCGATGCCAACGCAGGCGACTTTATCACGCAAGTCAACGGCAAATCGACCAAAGACATGAACGATATTTACGCTGCGCTTTACGACAAAGCGGGCAAACAGGTCGAACTGACGCTGAATGCTAAACCTACGGAAACGAACGGACGAAAGGTCATCATTAAACCCATTGCCGATGAATCATCGCTGTATTATTTTGATTGGGTGCAGGGGAATATCGACAAAGTGAATAAAGCGACCAACGGGAAGGTGGGTTACATTCACATTCCGGACATGAGTCCCGAAGGATTGAATGAATTTGTAAAATATTACTATCCTCAATTGAATAAAAACGCTTTGATTATCGACGACAGAGGAAACGGTGGCGGAAATGTTTCTCCTATGATTATCGAACGTCTGCGCAGGGAGTTAGCGTTAATGGCAGCTCCAAGGAATAGTAGTCCGAGTCCTAAGCCCGACGGTTTGATGATTGGTCCTAAGATTCTGTTGATCGATAAATATTCCGCTTCCGACGGCGACTTGTTTCCCTATCAATTCAAATTCTACAAATTAGGTAAGTTGGTTGGTGAACGCACTTGGGGAGGTGTTACCGGCATTCGGGGCGCATTGCCGCTGATTGACGGCGGACAGTTGAACCGTCCCGAATTCGGACATTTTGATGCGGAAGGCAAACAGTGGGTCATCGAAGGTCATGGCGTTGATCCGGATGTGGTAGTCGTCAACGACCCC
>Ga0123354_10010373_pt1 | contig 14349 bp, 12 predicted proteins | sample TergutLab28metaG_2_FD_97872 | JGI IMG/M metagenome (GOLD analysis project Ga0123354, IMG submission 97872) | Labiotermes labralis P4 segment gut microbial communities from Petit-Saut dam, French Guiana - Lab288 P4 | ecosystem: Host-associated > Arthropoda: Insects > Digestive system > Gut ... | reverse complement strand
CCGAAACATGTAGTTGTTTCCATCACAGTCATTAAATACACCTCAGTGATTAAGTTGTGTTTGACTACATACCTTCTCCTAGTTTCACACACACAACGGGGATGACACACTTCCTAGAACCATAGTAGCAACACCTAAGGTAATAAGACAATATGTAGTTCAGGCAGAAACAAGCAAAACACTTCCCAAAGGAAAAAATATATGTTAAGCAAAGTGCAGTGCTGTAATCATATATGTACCTCTTTTTGGCGTGCCAACATTTTTGTATATCTATAGATTAGATAAATGAAATTAACAATTGATGTTCTATAATTTATGATAATGGGTCTGAATACAGCAACCCATTTCACAGTGCACTTTTCCCTGATTGGCAAGTAAATCATGTTTTACCTATGTCAGATGGCTTCTGTGTAGGCAACATGTACCGTAGTTGCCAGTTATATTGGAGGTGGCATTGGTTGTAGGAAAAAGGAAGTTGGTCTAGGAGAAGTAAGATTTTTTTTAATTTTACTTTTGTACTGAGATTGTTCTGAAGTTTGTAGAAAATGACTCATTCCAGTTTTGCCTTTTATGCTCAAGTGCATTACAATAACAATGATTTTTCTCTTACCTATATTTTTCAATACCACTCTTAAATGTGCACTCCATGACTGCTGCTTGTTTTTCATATTCATGTGGTTGTAGCCCTGTGGTGTTTGGATGAATAATAAAGTTTACAGTGTATGATTAAAATCATTTATGGAATTAGTTGCTTACAATTGCTGTATAATGAGTATATTTTATTATTGCAGGATTTGTGACATTTTTGATGAGATGTTGGACCGAGCTAGTGAACTGCCTGAAACAACAGCAGAACTTGTTGAATTGCAGAATTATTTGAATGAATGTCGAGAAGTGACCATGTATAACTTGAAAGAAAAGATACAGACTGCCGCTGAAAATGTTTTGTTCCTCATGCAGCATGCTTTACTGTCACGTAAGGGATATTTTGGTGTAGAAACAGTGATAAATGAAGTAATATTTGTTTACTATTGAAGAGTATTTTTTTCATTATGAGAGAGACAAATGCTGTTGTGGAACATACAGGAAGTCATACTTAAGCAAATGTAACAGTATGCTCATTAGGATGGACTTCGTTAACCGTAGGACAGTCATGAAAGTTCCTGTTCTTGAACTAGATGGATGTAGTAAGTTTGAACAGCACAATATATATTTCTTCAAAAACCCAATCTTGCTGTCATTTAAGTTTCAGTATTAGTAGTGGCCATCATGAAATTCTCTTAATTACATGCAGAAGCTTCAGCATATTGTGGGACAGGAGTCATATCTTGAATCAATTGTTAAGTTGCCTGGGGATGCAGTTATCTTCACAATACTGCCCTTCAGCAGCTGCATGCTTCTACTAGCATTTTCATAATGGCTGAGAACATCTACAAAGTCATTGTGTAACCTGTCATGCAGTCTTTTGAGTTACTTTAAGGTGGGCTGCACATATCAGTTGTTTCTTCATCTATGACAGGTGATAGCGATTGTCGTGTATTATATGAGAGGTATACTGTACATATAGGGAAGCACTGTAGTGCCATGCATAGATGGATGCTGCTGTCCAGGTGGTGGTCAGGTGTAGAGGTGGATTTACCAGTGAGCAGACTCTCCTTGGTTTGTCACTAGACGAGACAGAAATACACTTTGTATGAAAATGCATGATCATAGTTTAAAAATCATAATTACTATATATTTTGTCATCGATCCCAGTGGCAATACAGTCTACGGTATGGGTCTACCGCCACTCGCTTCCTGGGATTGAGGGTTTGAATCCTTTCAGGGGCATGGGTGTTTGTCTCTTTGGAGTGTAGTGTGTTGCCTTTGCAGCGAGTTAATTACTCATCTAGAGGAGTCCTACTGACTGTGGTGCATCATTGTGTTTGTGATCTAGAAACCTCAAGAATGAGGAGGCCATGCCATGTTTTGGGGCACAGCTCACCAGGGGAGGGGGGGGGGGGGGAATTTGTACACACACACACACACACACACATAGTACTTTGTCTCACTGCTTTAAAATTTTTGGATGGTGTGTATTAAGGATGGGCCACCCGTACTCTTTATAAAATAATCCTCTACATGTATGAATGGTGTTCATTCTCTTTCCTGTTGTTGGTTGCCTGTACATAATCACCAAATTTATAAATGTTGCTTTGAATAACCTCTTGACAATTTCAGATACTGTTTACTCATTCTGCTTTTTTGTATCAAGTACGTGGGTGGTAAATGTTCCTTGAGGTCCATTCACTCATTCACCTGTTATGCCTGTTCACATGGCTGGGTTTATCTTTCTCTTTCCCCTGTCATCATCTGTCTTTGTTTTGCCTGAATCATACATTGATGGCATGGTAGCATTTTTTGTAGTTGATAGAAGTAACATGCCTTGATAATTAGTACATTTTGTTTTATCATCCTTCTTACATGCTTATAGGTAGCAAGATTGACTCCTTCCATTGCTCAGGGAATTCTTCCTTATTCCAAGTATAATTTATGGATCTCGAAATGAATGATGCCACCTCCTGCTTTAACCACTTCTAATGGAATTTGATTAGTACCTGGTGATTTGTATTTTCTTTGCTTTTCAATAGCCATCTCAACCTCAAAGGCACTGGGTTCAGGAACTAGTGGCTATGCTGTATGTATTTCAGTCTGCCTAAAGACATTGACCCTATGTATATTGAATATATGAGAAAACTGATTCCTCCACTTAGCCAAAATATGTTGGTGCTCTGCAATTCCATCACCGAGTATCAGGGAGAAGAGGCCTGTGACAAGAGACAACAAAATGATAATGACAATGATGGTGGTGATGGTGGTGGTGGTAGGGGTGCCATTCGCCAAACAGCTTGACCCCTTGCTCATATTAAGCTTTGAAGTCATGCTCATTCGCATGCTGCTGGTCAATCAGGTGGTTGATAGTGACATTGGGCAGGTGTCTTTCACACTGCTGTTTCCACACAGCAAATAAACTCTGGGTATTTTGGTGAAGTACAAATTCTCTATTCATTAAAGCTTTGCAACGTTGATCTTGCAGCCGCTGCTGTTTTTTTTTTTTTTAAAGAAATGCTTTGTCGGTTAACCCATGTTGTGGCAATGTGGTTTGATAACACTTGTGATTAAATTTCCCCTCTTTCTAAAACAGAGCTTCACAGTGGTTTAGTTGTTTTTCTAAGAGTACACTTTTAATTTATTATGCTGCTAAAACTTGTAACTGTACAGTGTGTTAAGTATTTCTGCATTAGAATATAGAGACCAGGGTGAAGATTGAGCACTTTTGAGCTGTCAGGTATTTTTTTAGGGGATAATACACGTGGATAGTAATAATGGTATTATATAGGCACTTTAAGTTGCTGTGTTTTTATTGGCTTTTCATTCAGGTCTCTTTATTTCTGGAGCTTAGTATTTGTTATTGTGCCCTTCTGTGGTTTGGACTTGAATTCACCTCTGTGGCCTGGGATTCTGTTACATTGACCGATTTGTCCAAGATTGAAGGAATTTTAAAAAAATGTTCTTTGTTCTGCTGTAAAACATTTTTATTAACATACTAATACAAACAGTTATGTTGTAGCCGGCTTTAGTTTGTCAACACTTTAGTCCAGGCAGTGACATTTCAATGCCCTGTTTCTTATAAATGTCTTACTGTATGCCCATGACAATGAAGAAGCATTGCTGCAATAGAGGTTTCTTTGTAATTCAAATAATAACTTTTACAATATACATTCTGTACTGTGCTTTTTAAATTTTTAGCCATTTTAATTTTCTTTTTCCTTTTTTTTTTTTTAAACACTGTTATTCCACATGTGTTGTACTCCACTAGTGTAATTCTCGTTGTTGAATACCTCCCTTAAGATTGCTGAAAAAGGCCGAAACATGTAGGTCGTTTACCACACATTGAATATCATTTATCTAAATATTAGTGCAGTTGTTGGTATTTTATATGGAAACTTATCTTACTACATAGAACATGGATAATTTTATAATCTAATGATGATTTCTACTTTGTTTTTTACATATCACTTGTATGGTTCATCCTATTATTCATGGGCAATTTCTGTTTGTTTATTAATTCCTTCTGTTCTTTAAATGGCTGTCAAGGCATTATCCTACACTTTTGCAGTTTCTTCTTTTTTTTTCCTTAAATTTTTATGTTTTATCTAATGCTCAGTATTATCTTTTTAAGTCTTACTTATGTATAATTTGTGTTGATGTTTGTGGCTTAATATACATTTGTGTTGTTTGTGTAATTGATCATGGAACAGTTGCCACAGCACGTGAATAAATTTGAATTGTAGTAGTAGAACCTTTTTCATAAATTCTCTGCACAGTTGATCTCTATATTCTTTAAGGTCGGTTTCGATTTTTGTAATTCTCTAACACACATGTGTAATAAATATATTTAAATGTTCATTCCATGCGTTTGTGCTGCCTGCCTGCTCTCCTGAAAAACGCTTAAAGTGTTGAGTTTCTAAAATAATGAGTATGATCAGCTGTAACACTTTCCAGCTGAGACACAACTGCTGTCTGCCAGTTCAGCCTGTTCTCACTGGCTTGTATGCTGTCGCCCCCATGAGTGGCTGCAGGTGTGCCTTGATGATCCTCAGGTATTGGCCTTATAATTCTCTTCCATAGAGTTTCCTCCTTGTTTAATGGGTTAAGTGACAGGTCTTCAAGATTGCCACACCCATTAGTCTGAGGACTAACCCTACAGGTTTGTAGTGGGACATTTTTTCTGGTTCTGCTGTTGAGACCTGTTTGATTTGGGTGACCCCAGTTGTAGCTGTGCTATTATGAGCATAACTCCAAATTTCACAAGAGCACACAATCCTTCCCTGGCCGGTTTGTCATAAACTTTCGCAAAGGCTGTGCTCCATGGGGGAGGATAGTAGGTTACTATAACTACCACCACCACCACTACCACTACTACCACTACTGCTACTACAAGTAGTAGTAGTATTGTAATGGTCAAAATATTAATTTAGCTGTGTGACATTCTTCACTGTGTGATATGTGTGGTATTTTTCCAGAGCATTTATGTAACATCCTTTGTGTGCTATGTGAACTGTTCCACACTTCTATCTTAGGTGCATTACTCTGACCTTTATTTAATAAATATTTTATTGTCAGTACATTTTCTCAGTGTCATACTTGAGATGATCTTCATCTCTCCAAGATATGGTGCGTTTTCTGAATATATAGTGAAATATTGTGATCAGAAGCAACATGACACTTCAATGTTTGGTTCAAAACAGCAACTTCTTTTGCATCTTTACTCTGAGATGGTGACCAGAGTATGCTGTGTCTTTCATGTCTCTTATGACCTTTTTGTCTGATGTAATATATCAGTCTGTTTCCTGTATTGGTGGTTCTCTTCCAGTGATTCATGTGACCATTATTGACCTTTGTTGCCTTGATACATTGGTTTGGATTTTTTTGCAGCATACACTGTGTAAGCATCTGAATTATTCCTGATTTGGCTTTTCCCATTTTTTTTGTAGCAAAGTCTGGCATTAGCTCAAGACAGTTCCTTTCCCCATTTTGAACATATCTACCTGTGCTGTCCTGCACTGTAATTCCAAACTGAATAATTTCAATTAGTATGAATAGGGGCATGCATTTTCTTGACATTATATGAACAGGCTCCTGCCTACCTGATATATTGTCTTTGTATTTATGTCTAAACCAGAATTTTTGAAGTTAAAACATGTATGAGAATGTTAAGATTTAAATTTGACAAAGTGAAATTTGGAGAGTGGTTGATAAATAAACTATTCTTTCAGCTTTTAGTGTGTGAACATACATATATCATTTTCATCATCATACACAAATTTCTTGGGGGCATGTGGTGGTGCAGTTGGTTGAGGCACTGCGCTACAAGCCAGAAGGTCGCGGGTTCGGTTCCCGATGGTGTCACTGGAATTTTTCGTTTGATATGATCATTCTGGCTGCACTGTGGCGCTGGGGTTGACTCAGCCTCTAACAGAAATGAGTACCAGGAATATTTCGTGGGGTGGTAAAGGCGGCTGGTGCGTAGGGCTGACAACCTTACCACCTTCATGTGCTGGTTGTCTTGAAATCTGAGAGCCTCAGTCTCCTGGAACCCTCAGGGCTTGTCCAGGCCTATCATGGGTTTGCTTTACCTTTTATACAAACTTCTTAATACAATTTTGTATGAGAATATTTCTGTCAAGGTTTTAAATATGTATTTAAGACAGAAATATTCTCACACATAGTTGTATTAAGAAGTAAATGACAAGTTTGTAGATGATGAGGGTGTTGATGATGATAGTGATGGGTGTAGAAACACTCAAAAGGTGAAATCTTAAAGTTTTTATCATCATCTTTGAGCTTGCCATTTACTTTTTCATACAATTCCATATGAGAATATTTCGATCAAGCTTTTAAATGTGGATGATTATTGAGTTTTTGGTTCTGACATATGAGTGAAAGAGTTAGCATGCAGCCCAAAATGTTACTTATATTCACTGCATCATCTCAACAATTTATGAACTAAAGTACAACAGCAAGAAACCAGAATGTAATTAAATTGTTAAATCTGTTGCTTGTATTTGAGAACACATACCAGCATTCATGACCATGAAATTGTAACAAAGCACCCAGCTGCATATCTGATGTCACTGTAAAGTGCCTTACCCTTTTATTGCCATTGCAATTATTTTCAGTGGAAGATATTCATCTGAACTCGCGCACTTTCTTGTGGCCTAAAGAAATGGAAGCTGTATTGCAATTGAGTGAAGCTCGGCTAACCCATCGTAGAGACATAGTGGAAGGAGTTTTGAGATCAAAACGAACTGACTTTGATGCCAAGTGAGTTTATCATTACTGGAATTACAACAAGCATGTTTTATGGTGAAAACTGAGAACTAGTGGCCTCTTGATTAAGATGTGTTATTCATACCTGACAAGCAAGAGCTGTAAGTTCCTTGTGTTCATGGAACGATAGTTTCAAGAGAAGACCTTTGCAGATAGTTCCTACATAATTAGATAGCTTGTGCATTTGCTAAAATTAGACATTAAATTAAGCAGGTGTTTTTGTTAGCTGGAGGAATGAGTTAATAATTTTGGTAGGGATGGTGCTTGTAAGGCAAAACTGGGAATGAGTTGGGACTCTAATACTGAAATTGATAAGTCCCAAGGAGACAACATTGATTATAAAATAAGTGTTGTTATGGAGAAACAAAATCAGCCCAGAAACAATTTGCTCACACCATGGATTTGTACATCCTTACATTACAATTTAGACTCATGAACTAATCACATTTTTATTTTATCTAACCTTGATGAAGGGCATCTAAGTGGCCCTCCTTTCTTGATATGGGTAGTTGTTCCTTTTTGCTTTTGAAATCTTAATGCTTATCACGTTCCTTTAAATTTTCAGCCATCTGAGATTTAAATTGCACTATGTTTCATAGGCTAACTGAAGTACATTGTGAGACTGATTCAGAAACAATTGTGTCACAACTAGCAGAGATACAATAAATTTTTTGTATCATTTTCACCTTCACAATAAGCAGCTACATTGTACTGTTAATTTCTCATACATGTAGATCATAGTTACAGTATACAATTGTCACATATTGTGAGTTTCACGTGTACATATGCAGTTCATGTTAAATATTTTGGAATTTGTTAAATTCTGTTTATAATTGTAATATTTTGTGTTCATATAATTTTGTCCAAGTAGTGAACCCATTAAATTGAAAGTCTACTATAAAACTAAGTACTGCTGTTTGGTGTTCTCTAACAATATTTTTTAGGTAAAAGAATCTTTACACAATAAATGTGAAAACTGTTTTTTTGTGCCTGTTCCGATTTTTCACTTGAGCAATAAAGGGCACTGACCATGCATGATAGCAAATCCTCAGACTTATACAAGTGTGACTAACGTGAAGTAGTGGGGAGACAAATTTCTAGCCTTCATTACGGCACAAAACTTTGATGTATGAAGACATCAACAGTCATTTAGGCAGGGATTTTACCATCAACCTTAGTGAAATTCTAATAAATGAAATGTAGACACATTCTGCTCTCAATATATCTGTAATTTTGTTCTAATTTTTTTAGCAGCAGTTGTGTCACTTATGGTTATTATTAGCTCTCTCAATTGTACTCATGTTACTTGATTTTTTTCCTGGTAATAGGCTGTTACTGCATCAGAAGGATTTGGAAATTTTTAAGAAGAAAGAAGCACCAATTTTAACAAAGGAAGAAATGGAAGAGAATGTTCGAACAATAGAACAGATAATGCAAATCCTGCAGGAAGATGAGAAAGAAGCAAAGGTGAATAAATTGTGTGTTAATTGTAATTTCATTGCATTTCCATCAACATGTTAAAATATAGGGCTTTGTTTGCATGTAGCCCAGGGGGCTGGAGACTGTTCCATGTGTGTTCCAGTTTAGAATTAATAATGATGTGTGTGAACTGGTTTTGACAAAATGTGATATCCATATCCTTGGTTAGGGCAAATATTAAAAGTAATACTCTTGGGTTACTTTAAGTTGTGTGGGTCAATCAGAGTTGCAGTTACTTTAAGGGTGGGTCACACTTTTGAATGGTATCTTTTGTGTGGGCATTATGTTTGAAATATTGGAACAAAATTATAACAATTAATGAGGTAAGTGACTTGGGGTTTTCAAGTGTTTTCTATGAATGATCAGTAATTCTGAAATTACATAAAATTAATTTTAAAAAATAATCAGTTTTGATTGAACAATAAATATGGTTTGCCCCAAGGGGAACAGCAAAGACAACAGATAAATATAACTGATAAACTTTTAAATGTGTACGTAGGTATATGTCACTGTCTATTTATGTACTTGCCTCTCTACCCCATACTATGTGTATTGCAGAATATCTTGTTTTGTATTTAGACACAGCATTTTTACTTAATTTTGTAACATCTTCTGTCATTTTGAAGGCACTTAATGTTTTAATTTGATTTAGTATTTTATTCAAGTGGCTCCAATATAGGTCTTGTACACCCATTGGACGTAGTGTAGTGCATGGAAATGGAGAAATTATACTTAGAATTTGGGAACTTGAAGTGATTTTGTTTGACTTTGTGGATGGAAATGACAACAATGCGTAATGTATCACAGTTGAAGAGGGGGAAATTGTAGTAAATTATGGTGATTTTGTTTTTGTAACTTGTATTTGTGTGTTGGCATGTTGGAAAATTTCAAAATTGTAGTTATAAGTTAGGTTGAGCAAGTTAAACATGCTAACAACAGGAAGGCTGAATCATGTCGCATCCCCTTAGTGACAGTCACGTTCTTTTATGTCTGCATGCACTGTTGCTAAGCAGACCTAAAAGTGCTGAGTTCAGAGTCTGGTGAATGCAAGTACCAGCCTGTAGAACCAACATGCAATTTCTTTGTTATCCATCTTTTGATAAAAGTAGATGCAAAACCTGAGTGCTCTGGCAAAGGCCTCAAAATGAGCCTTGTACATCAGATTTTACAGTTCATACCAGGTGAGTGGTGTATCCATAACTTCAGGTGGTGATGAAAATGATTAGAAAGTTTTATTTTGTATATATTCCAAATTTTGTTGAATGGAATGAATGAAATAATGAGGATGATCCAGCCTTTGAGTTGTTAGGCTCCCTGCTAGAGTTGTAAACCTGTGTGGCAGTTATGTAGAATCAACTTGTTTTGTGTGTATAGGAAAGTAGCGTAGTTGAGAATACATATTTTGTAAGTAAGATGTAACCTGTATTCTCTCTATGTTCTGCTGGGATGTAAGCTGTGGTAAAGTTTTAGATATGATCCTAACCCAATTACTTCTTTGAGGAGATTGCTTTATTGCAAGACTATTGGTAAATTTTGATTAGAAATATGAAGCACTGAATGTGTGGGAAACTTAATACTTACAAATGTTTAATGCATGTGAAATTGGGATAACAACCAGAGTAGTAACTTTGAGGGAATTGTTTTCCTGTCATTTTTTGTGAGCCTAGTACAGCTACGGACAGGTGAATTCTATACTGGAAACATTAATATGTGGAAATTAGAAGGTTTTGTTTAATTTAATATTTCCAAAAGTGAATACCATATAGTTTGGTTGTTTTTATGATGAAGGAAGAAGGTGATTGTGTAATGTGTATAAGGCTTCCATAGCAGATTGGTCCTGCAGGAGTAATCCCACGACCGCCTAACCATTCAGTACTCGTTAGCTACCAGTGAAGTATGGGCATTGTGTTTGACTGCACAATTTCCTTTTATCTACCATTTGGACTTTCAGTCTTTCTTGGTTAGCATGTCTTAGTGGATTCTATGTTGGTATAGTGGTTCAAGTCCACTGTATTAAACTGTTATGTGGCCACAGTGATATTGCAATGCCGGCCACTACAAACTGTTCACATCGGTGGGCTCACATCCTAGTAGCCACTACAATAGACCATGTCATACACCTATAAGTAAGCATATGTGTAATATGTAAGCATGTTGATAGACAATATTACACCTGTAGTTACAGTGGTATACTATAGTGTCAGTTGACAATCAAAATATATCAAAAGAAAAATTTTTTTGAAGTTTATCATATATCCAGAAGTTAATTATAATAATACAAGTGTGATTATAATGGTGTCATCAGCTAATTGACAATCACATTATAAAGAAATTCCAAAATTTACAGTTATAAGTGAACCTAGTTATTATTAATGTGTTCCTTTTTTTAACTATATATATTATTCGTTAATAAAAAAAATTTATCCAACTTATAAATACAGGGTATAAGAAAGTAATTCTTTAAGGTGCTTTTAAATTTCTTGGGATATGCCGCAATGTGTTTGAGTTCTAACAGCCGTTTTTTGAAAAGTTTTATGCCAGAGTAATGGACACCCTGTTGATATATGGATAAGGAGGCAGATAGATGAAAGTTTGTACTTTGTCAAGTTGGTGTATTATCACTGTCATAATTTGTTTTAAAATGATCCCTGTTCTTTACCATGGGTAGAAGAAAAGAAAAAATATACTGTGATTTAAATGATAAGACTTCCAACTTTTTAAAAAAATTTCTATATGAGTCCTTGTTTCTACTTCCTATCCTAATTCTAATTGCTATTTTTTTAATTTAAAGATTTTCTGACTATGAGATGGGTTTCCCCAAGATATGATACCAGATGATGTAATGGAGTGGAAAAGAGAGTAATAAATCATTATTAGAGATCAGTGGGACATATATGGTTTAACAAATCTAAACATATAACAAGCAGACCTTAATTTATTATTATATATACATAAGTAAGAATTTTCATATTTTTATCAAGTTTTAATGAATGGAATGGGATCCCATTGAGTACTATTTTTACTGTATATTAATGTTGTTCTTAATTGGCCTGAAGATGGCCGTTTACAGCCGAAACATGTAGCCAAATATAACAAACTTGTAATTATTGCATCTTGTCTTGATGTATGTTGTGTATTGACGGTACGTAGTATATTATACAAACTTAATTTATTAGCTTTATCTTCTCATATCATATATATTGTATATCATATATACATACATATCATTATATATATATCTCACATGTATCATATATCATGTTATATCATTTATTCTCATTCTGTGAATCTTTACAGGATTACCAAGTCCAAAGAATAAAATAGAACAGAATTCATGTACATTCCATAGATCCTTTTTAGGAAGGATGTATTACATGTCATAACATGAATATAAGGCACTATAATACAAAACAATATGAAACACATTTGTACAGCTGTAAAAATACGAGTATGGTTATGGAAATTGTATGAGTAAGTGTAATTGAAGTGTGCTGCTTTCTTGGAATGCATCAGTAGTTGATATATTTCAGTTAGTACCACAGAAACCTGCTAGGTCAGTTGGTTAAATACTGGCTTCTTGCCAGAGCTTAAGGTTCAATCCTGCATGACCTGATGTCATATTCACAGTGGATGAAGTGACACTGAAGCATTAATTTTTCCTAGTTCTCTCAGGTTTTGCATACTGATCACTTGATCCAATTTGTTCCATGATCGTGTCATAGTAAATTGCTTACAGTAGGGTCAAATTATTATGTAGTCATTCTTTATGTTGTGGGAAACATTCCTGATCTGGCAGTGTGCTGACTAAAGTGTAAGGAAATTAGTTGCTTTTTAATTCAGTGTATCTGTTAATATATGAATTTTCTATTTTCAGGCTATCAATGAAGAAGAACAATTGTTAGGATTTAATCCTTCGCCTTTCTTAGTTCTACAAACCATGTTGAGCATTGCAGAACCTCTGAATGAACTGTGGCACATTGTGTACAGTTTTCACATTAATTATGACAAGTGGTATTATGGTAAGTTAAATTGTGTAGAGTTATACCAGGCAACCTAGAATTTAATTTCATTGTTAATATTACATAAGTAGGCCTACTTTTACTTCTCCCTTTTTTTTTTTTTTTAGCATCATTTCCACTCCAAATGCTTACCATTTCTATCAGCACATTTTGTAGTCTTTCTGTATCTGCCAGAACCATATCTTATTTTCACTACTGAAACTTTATAGCCATTTGCCAGATATAGAATATAATTTGGTTTCAGACAGTGGTTGAGAGTGAGAGTTTATGACAGGTGTGGTCTCAGATGTTGTTATGCAAAGGGCAGTAAACTTCGTCATGTTTTACCAGAGAAGCAGGGCTTTTGGTCACAAGGCCCTGACACAAGGGTATCAATACATTATCCAGTATATGCACTCTGTGATACACCATTTATGACACATATCATCTCCTACATGTTTTGGCACCAAGGTGCCATCCTCAGGGAGTTATTTATAACAAAGGTATGTAAGCCAACATGCCAATCTAGGTTCTCATCTTCCTTATTGGAATGACTAAAATCTTAAAATGCTAAAATACATAAAATTTATAACCACAGATTACATTTTTATGATACTAAAATATGCAACAATGAGCTGCCCCCAGTTGCCATTTCGTAATTGTTTGTATGTTATATGGAGTATGTTTACAAACATTGGTCTCAATTCCATATGATCTGAAAAGATCCCGTCACGTAAATATATTAGCGTTGTTAATTCTTGGTAATGAATATATATATATATTACTATATACATATTCGGTACCACACAGTAAAAATGCTAATATATTTACAGGATATCTTTTCAGGTCATATGGAATTAAGACCAGTGTTTGTGTGCATAACCCATATAATATAAAAAGAAGTACAAATTGGAAATTGGATTGTAGTTGTTCCTGTTAGGAGGAGGAGAAGGAGGAGAAGGAGGAGGAGGAGAAGGAGGAGGAGGAGGAGAAATTAGATTGGCATGTTGGCTTGAATATGTACATTTGTTATAAATGACTCCCTGAGGATAGCATCTTGGTGTCAAAACATGTAGAAGTTGTTACATATCATGAATGGTGTGTCATAGAATGCATATGTCAGGTGATATATTGATTGTAAGAATGTGCATAGTATGAATAACATTAGATAAGGTAAAGCAATACCTGTACCAACCTGGACTGGCCCTGAGTGTTTCTGGATGTGAGGCTTTCAGATTTAACGACATTTGGCACATGAGGGTGGTAAGGTTGTCAGCCCTACACACTGGCCCCTTTTACTCCCCAGGAAATATTCCTGGTGCTTATTTCTGTTAGAGGATGAGTCGATTCAAGGACAGTAGTGTGGTTGGAAGGATTATGTCAATGAAAAATTCCAGTAACACCAATGGGAGTCGAACCCTCTACCTTCTTGCTTGTAGTGTAGTGCCTCATCTTATTGTCCCACTGCTTGCCTCATGAATAACATAAAACAAGGAAAATATATTCCTGGCTTCTAGTACCAAGCCATTAAGTGAGTGGAGAGGGCAGAGCTGTGGTAGTACATATGGGAAACTACCGGGTGCCATCTGTTAAACAATGGGATGCCATAAATCCGCCATAAGGTGCTCTTGCTTAAAAGGCATCGTTGCTTGAATTTTCTGATACTGAAGTAGAAGGCTGACTAAAAGAGGAGCTGCACAGTTTACATTTAAGATTGGAAACATTTCTTAGATGACATGCATTAACAACCACTTAAAACAGCAGTAATAACAACATGGGTAATACACTCATAACTCCTGCAAGAAAACATTCCAACACAAATTTTGTAATCAAGGACTTCACAGTACATAATGTAACTTTGTTGGGAGAGCTTAGGATTTTATACCCAATCAAGTTGCAGTGGTACAAATTCTAATCAGTTCAGTATGTAGACATTATGTTGTGTATGAGGATTTAGCACTGGCAGGGAGACAGTGATCACTCCAGCCTTTGAAATCAT
>Ga0123354_10010372_pt1 | contig 14350 bp, 8 predicted proteins | sample TergutLab28metaG_2_FD_97872 | JGI IMG/M metagenome (GOLD analysis project Ga0123354, IMG submission 97872) | Labiotermes labralis P4 segment gut microbial communities from Petit-Saut dam, French Guiana - Lab288 P4 | ecosystem: Host-associated > Arthropoda: Insects > Digestive system > Gut ... | reverse complement strand
ACAGATGTTCCGTGCTTCCAATTCATTCCTCACTGCTAACCATAACTTCATACTCCTCGGTTATAACGACACCCGTTTATAACGACATCAAATTCTATTTCGTGATGTCACGGAGTTCGACTTTCAGACAGCGACCTTGAAAGCGAAATCATCTGCTATTACAGAAAACGTAAGATACAGAAATGAGATTTGCCATGTTCAGTGCACCATATCATTCTGAAGCTCATGAAAGGATTGAAGATACACAAATGGAACCGACAGAAATGCACTGTGATTCAGTACTGAAAAAACACAGTGGTGCTGAAGTGTAAAGTTTTTACACGTACTTATCTGCACATCGATTTGCAACTATCCGATCCGATCGCCAAATACGAGTATGTGCAAATTTAGTAGCACATATTTGTGTGAACAACTGTTACCATTCGTAAAAAGAAACAAGAGCACCGAAGCGTCAAGTTTAACGGATACCATATGTGATCAACAATGAAAGTGAAATCAAAGCAAAACTTTAAACCTGATGTTAATCAGCTACAAGCAAATGCGAGTTGCCACGTTTTCTGGAAAAGCTTATGATTGGAGGTGAGGCTTTAGGCCAGTACCTGGAAAATCTAATCTAGATTTTTTTATGTAGATTTGCATTCAATAAAATATTATTTTATCAAAAGCACTGACGGTATCAAGGTATTATGACGATCATGCCTCTCTCCTCTTTTTAAACTTGTGCGGCCTAACCTCAAGTCTCTTAATCCATTGTAGCCCGCACGCACCTAGGAGGTGACATGTCGCAGACGGAAACAAAACACAGCAGAGCTTAGTGGACCAGCAGTGGCGACCGAGAAATTATACAGACACGTGCATTCAGGAAACCGTAAAATGTGCAGCAAATGAAGCTATTTTCTATATGAACGCAGAGTATTTTATTTATTGCGTATATAAAAGTTGTATTAAAATTACTGCGAATACTATGCCATATTGCAAACAGAACGTAAAAGAACCGCGAACCATACATTACATCCTATGGGTTAACTGCACAAAAGAAAAAAAAGTTCTAGGAAGAATAAACGTAATAAATTTTGCCAAACGCGTCAGTCTATTACGTGAGGCTAAAACGAGACAAGTCTTCCTACTGTTGTGCCTTTAGTGTGAGGGACTGCATCACACTCTGGTTCCTTGTGAGATACACGCTGAGCCGAGGAAAGGGGTGATCATCGAGCACCTAATACAACATACAGTGCAAGGTAGGAGCTGAGGCTGAAGACACAGTTGAGGATCAAGCATATTATAGAAAGTAGTACAAACAGACGGCAGTCAGTAACTAATAATAATAATAATGTGACAAATTTCCATCAGCACAGATTCCAACGACGTTTGATTTGCATGTCAAAATATTTCTTACCGTCGTCACGTCGGTAGGCCTATCTGTTGATAAATAATACTTCACACATGATTAGCAAGGTTATGATCTACCTACAAACAAATGTCCAGATCCATAACTTCAGTGATTTATTCTTCATTACCAACACACCGAAATTAAATTACTGATACCGTTCATTCTAGACAATAAGGGGGCTGGGAATATTTAAATAGGTAAGTGGAGAAGTTACAACATAATGTTCATACACATACCAGCACATTGAGACTCCAAAAGAGCAGTAAAATACGGTTGCATGAAACACAAAAGGAACAACAAGAACAAAGAGAAATAAGAACTTAAGACCCTCGCAGACGGACTCTCACAAACAAGAAATGCATATAAGCATACGAGATAAAACTGCAGGTCGATGTTGCAGCTGAAGAGATGGCAGCATACAGAAAAAGATGGAAATTGCAGACAGAAGAGGGGAAGACGAAGACAGGTAGGTGAAGACATGGAATTATAAACACATGGCGTCTCATTCCTGTGGTCGCCGCACGCTGTAAACGTGACACAGACTAAAGAGGCATACCAAAGTTCGGTAAAACACTGAAGGCAGTGACACCTTCCAACACTCTAACAAGTGTGGGGGGATTAATATTAGAACAGTTCTTATCGAGACGGGGTATGTATCCACTCCATTCGTCTGGCTCAGGAATGGGAACATTCATGTGCACCAGTAAATCTGCAGGCTCTATCGAAGGCGCTCACATTTCATTACCAGCCTAGTGACTATTACAATCAAGAGTGGTCGGAGCCATTAAGGTAATTTGGCCTAAGGGCGGGTAGAGAGATTTGGATTTTTAGGGTTACAAAAGGAGAACCCTGTTCCTTCAGAACCCCAAGCCTCAAACCCTCAAGTGGGTGAAGCCCCTGTTTAGTATCTGGAACGTCCGAATTTAAATCCCAGCTCGAATACCGGCTATACTAATAAACTCATTTTTAAACGCCCTACAGAAAACATACAGGGTACTATATATATATAACATATACACGTATGCTGAGTCACATTACAGGATAGTGATGTCGCTGCGAACACCAAGTTTTCTGCAGTGCACATCCATTATGTTAATCTTAAGTTATACATTTTTTTTAGTGTTAGCTTTCGCTCTGGGGGATAATAGGCCTATATAAAAAGAGCCCATGACCGGTTCCTTCCACATCCTTTCCAGTATGTTATTCCACGATCGTTCTGTAATTCTACGCTGTCGGTAATAACATCATGTAAAAGCCATCTTAATTAAATAAATAAAAACAACTCAAAAAGGACTACAATTCTTTGTACCTGTTCCATACGGTAAAGGAAACCAGATCTAAGAAATTGTACTGACTCCAGTGGGAAGGTAATTGGGAGTCGATGTAGCCAGATGGAACGGATTTGAAGCTGCCAGACTATATGTGGAATTAACGCCGCGAGAGGGAAGAGCAGACGTACCGGTTCCTCGTGTCAGGTTAAGTCCCTTACCGTCCACAAGTTAATTCGGAATCTCCCACGGATTGAGCTACACAATACAACACTCTAGCGCATAATTTTGTGTGCTCTTCTTTATAATGTCGATTGTCGCTAGTGTCAGGGTAAAAACAAAAGCGTTCACAGTCTTACAACATTCAGGTCACTGCCTGATCATTGCGTGTAAAAATTAATGGAAGAAAGTACAGGGTGTATCTAAAATGCTTGGACAGACTTCAAGAGTGAGTTCTTCACACACACACACACACACACACACACACACACACAAAGAAAAAAGATTTTATGAACATATTTCGGAGTTTAACTGAAAGACTATATTCAACAATAAATACCTTAACTATGTAATATTTTGTTTTTAAACAATACATTTGCAATGCGCGTTCCCAATCTAGTGACTGCCCAGTCCTTATTGCATATCAAATCACAGCTCACAACAAATGCTCAAAATATCCTCCACGTGTACAATGCACGCGTGGTCATGTCTGAAGAAGGACTGTCACACTCTTTTCAAAACAGCCGGCGCAGTTGCGCATGGTATAGCAGGCATAAAAATGCGTTGGTGAAGTGTTTCTTCATTTTCAGTTGGAGGTGAATACACTAAGGCGTTTAAAGTCTCCCCAAAGATAAAAATCTAAAGGACTGAAGTCAACGCGTTATTGGACTGTACCTCGAAAACTGTCTGCGGACATGCATTGATAGGAACGCTGTCCTCTTTTGGTGTGGGTAACTCACTCCGGCAGTTTGCCCGAGCACTTTAGATACACCCGGTATACAAACTGCAAGCATGAACACAATATTCACAAACAAGCAGTACGTGTTACGAGGGATAGTTATGCACGGTCCTTGACACCGGAATTTGCCCACTTCAGAGAAAACCAGATAACTGAATGTAAGTAATATACGACTTAATTATACAGATAAATATTTTTGGAATTATACTAAAGCAGACCCTTGTTGCATAAGTAAGGTTTCGTTCTTGTTAGCCTTCACTGTATATTATAATGGCAAAAGTGGGGGAAGATAATGTGGACCTGGCACACAAAATACACGGGACAGATGAAAATACATAGAGAATTTTAGTTGGGAAACATGAAGGAAAGATACCACTTCTGAGATTTGGGCGTAGATTGGAGGATGGTATTAAAATATACCTTAAAGAAAAAGGGTGTGAGGTTGTGGACTCAAAGTATGGGACCAGCATAAAGCTCTTGTGAACATGATAATTAACCCTATGTTTCAATACCGTGTGTATTGTTGTAGCTGTCTTGTGTGTATTGTTATCTTATGTGTATTTGTTGTATTATGTGGGCAGTTTTTTTTTTAAGATGCAGGACTGCCGGCTAGAAGTCAGTATTCGGAAGGTCCTGCGATCGGCCACCTCGACACAGGGTTTTCTTGGTTTCTCTGTGCCTAAAAGCAAATGCTGAGATGGCTCCCAAGATTCCAAGTTGCTACTACATGCTTCTCATGTAGCCCTCCCTACTTAAATTTAGTAGTAACCAATTTCATGTTCTGTATACATGTAAAATAACCACTGCCACCGGGTAACAACCCAACTGCAGTAAATAAATATTATTATATTATTATTTTTATTATTCATTAAAAAAGGGGGAGAATTTTTAACCAGTTGTGCTACTATTAACTTCTAAAGAAAGTCTCTAGTCCATGGAGTCAGCTTTGAAACTTTTTGAAAAAATATTGTCCTCATCCTCAGGAAAAAAGAGAGTTACAAAACTTTATACTTCAGAACATTACACATTACTCAGACCTCAGACCACACGGGGATACAAAGTTTATACTGTATTTTTATTTAATTTTGTCACCATAACAAACTGCTGCTCGATGCAGCATGATTTTCACAGCTGGCGGCGATAAGTAACCTTCCTCACATTCAAGTAGCTGTTCAAAGTAAAATGCTACTGGCAGAAATTCTGTCCCGGTGGTCCATAGGAATTACCTTTACCAGTACCTTCCCCCCCCCCCCCCATACCACTGTTTGGGGTACCCGGTGGCGCAGCTGGCTGTTGCACTGCGCTACAAGCCGCAAGGTGGCGGGTCGTGATTTTTCATTTCCGGCCGCACTAGGATCCAAAGGTCGACTCAGCCTCTAACAGAAATGAGTACCAGACATGTCTCCTGGGACGTCAAGGCGGCTAGTGCGTAGTTCTGCCAGCCTTGCCACCTTCCTGTGCGGATTGTCTCGATATCCTGGGAGCCTCAAACTTCTGGAACCCTAAGAGCCTGTCCAGGCCAGTACATAGCATCACCTGCTGTATATCTCTTTATTGAAGGCTTATTTGACCATTCTTTCAGCACCTCACACTATCAGCCCCAAGTTATGCGCGGAAGGAAACATTAAAAGGTGAAATGAAGGGAAAGCTGTCAACGTGTACGCCACGAAGGAATACGGGGTGACGGATGTATAACAACACTCATTCTTAGCCTCGCCTTCACGCCCCGGCCACTGTACTACGGGGGAAAGCGCTCCCGGTACCCATAAAATAAGAGGCTAGGTTGACACCAGAGCCGGTCTGGACGCTTGGCAGAAGGGAATCGAAACACGATTCCTTGGTCATTCAGCACGTAGCCTATCACTGTACTGAAGACACAAATCTGTTTCCAAAATGACTTGCCTAATGTGAGGTAATATTCCGCACGTGGCTAGGACTGAAGAAAACCATAACAGAGACATCAGAAGAAAAAAAAGTCGGTCTGCCGAACGATATTTGAAACCAGAATCTCTGCATACGATGCAGGAGTGTTGCCTACCTTAGAAATATATAACCCTTTCACTTCTGTTAACGTACATGTAATACATATCTTTAGTACGTAAACGGAGCAATTAAATAATAGCTGCATTTGTAGGTAAAACGACAGAAAAATATTTGCGTCAAAATATCGATTGTTCAGCGCGTTCGTAAAAATTGCGAAAAAATACTATTAAGCTTTGTCATGTCTGTCTGTCCGCATGAAACAACACGGCTCTCATTGGAGATTTTTATTAAATATGGTATTTCAGGATTTCTCGAAAATCTGTCGAAAAAATTCAAGTTTCATCAAAATTTGAAGATAATAACAGGTACTTCACAAAAAGACCTATGCGCATTTATGATAATATCGATGTTTTGCTGACCGTGCATCTCAGTATAATCTTAGCAACTGACCAACTTAATGGGCAAATCCTTGTTTTATAATAAGTTTATTATATTCCTCTACATGTTTCGAGCATTGTTGCGCTCATCATCAGGAGGTCAAATTGTATTATACAGCATCTGGTTTCGTCACACTTTGTCGGTGGCCATCCGGTGCGCACGTGCGCATATGATTAAAAGAGCTTACATAAAGAATACGTTCTGCAGTTACATTTCAGACGACCATTCCCAGGTCTGTCGATCAAAGTGAATGAAAATATAGCATGATTTTTCCCTCTTCCCATGCAGGCTAATGCCGTACATAGCCCGCAGCTACTCTCTACCCCATGTTTATCTATTTTCCTTATTCAAAGCCTCGCTAAGGGGTACCATAGTGGTCAATCCTCCCCGACGCAAAACTTCAGAAACAAACGGACTCTCTGAACGTAGTTTTGCTGTTAAATAAATCATCATTGCAGAAAAAGAAATTCGAGAGCACCCACAAGCAATACACATCTCTATTAAAAACGAACTGTGAAGGGCATCGAAACTGAAATAACCACTATAATGCACGATTCGTATTATAATACGGTTTTCAGTTTTGAATATTTAACACGTTCTTCGCGGAAAGTCAAAATATACGGCGGTAGTTAACACTGTATATTCCCATTCAGGTGCTCGCGGGTTTGAGCCTCGAATCGAAGAAACCTCTTCTGTCTGCTTCCATAACACTTCCCAGTATATCCAGGCAAGTGCTTATCATCTTCAACCCGCCAAGGTCAAAACAGCATGATTAGCCCTCCTTAAATGCAACCATTCATAAATTTTGTGTTACTACTGACACGACTCGACACACTACATATAGGCTACTCTCTCGCTTCAATGGAAGTAACCCCGTTTTGGGTGCTTCCCCCAGTTACACAAATAAATATCTTCACATGTCCCATGCCCCAATAACCAAATGGAAGTCATGAAGTAAGTCTACTACCCCCACTCCCTACCCCAACTCCCCGCAATCACCAAAACACTCCTGCAGCTTACTTAGAATTCCGGACTGGACCAGAATGGACTTGCCAAATAATTTATATTTCTTGGTTTTGGGGCTTCTTAAATGAATATCGACTTCTCAGCAACTGAATATGATTCTGTATAAGGAATGAAATTTATAAAATTATCAACATCTTAAATAAAAAAACGTAATAATAATAATAATATTTATTAACTGCAATTGGGTAGTCACCCGGTGGCCGCGGTTATTTTACATGCATACAAAATATGAAATTGGTTATTAACAAATTTAGGTTGGGAGGGCTACATGAGAAGCATGTGGTGGCAACTTGGAATCTTGGGAACCATCTCAGCATTTGCTTACAGACACAGGGAAACCAAGAAAAACCTGTGTTGAGGTGGCCGGTAATATACGTGAATGAACAAACATGCAGGCTTATAACGGCCTAATTTCGACACAGCTAATTCAAAATGTACGCCGCTTTTGAAGAGCCAAACTCCATTACTTTTACATGTAACGAAGGCCGAAAATTGTCGAACAGTTTCAATATTTAAATCCTATTAACTTCCCTTTGACTCCCAATTATTAAGATATCAGGTCTAATGAGAACGTTCAAATTCTTGAAAATCCCCTATTCAACGTCGCTATTGAGGAATGAATAACATTAAAAATTAATACAAGACAATTAATGTAAAACTAATGAACTACTTACGATTTCTCTATTTCAAAGCTCAGCTTCCCAAACGAAAATAAATTCTTATGAGAAGAGTTCAATTTCATTCCGTACTCAAACGTCTATCGGACAGGGGCCGTGATTAAGTTCAAAAGGAAGACATGCAATAACGTTACACTCACGTATAGCACGGATGACAGAAGAAATTCGTATAATAGAAGCCAACAAGATGCGTTGTTTCTCTACTTTATTTTGATATACAACTCTAAATGTTTCGGACAGACTTACTGTCCATCATCAGGAGTCTTCATGCTGTATTTACAGCAACTGGTATTTGTCATGCTATTTATGTTGACTGGCTGCTAGCAGTCAACATAAATAACATTCTTTAGTCAATACGCGCCCTTGACGTGTCGGAGACTTAGTAAAGTAGGCATAATTCGTGAGGTTTCAGGTTCTCTCAGCGGCATTCCTGAAGATTAAAACCTTATGAAATTGTACGCCCTGACGATTGTTAAAGAATTACCGAGGTTTCGAAGGATCGTTGTACCCTCTTCTTCAGGCAGCCTTTTTCACTCCTCTCGGACTGCCTGACCCTAAAGATGAACGCGCGGTAAATATTTACCAATCGATACGGGGTAAAATTCCGGAAGACTTAAACCAGTCACAGTGTATTTCAATAATCTGAAACATACCACCGCTCCAAAACTCTGACATTTAAATCGCCCGTTTCTTGTATCTGTTTCAGGCGCATGCGCAGACCTGTGATTATTCACAATGAGCTAAATGTGCTTCTGACACTAAGTGTATGCTGGTGTGAAGAAACCATAGTTCTAGCTTTTGCGACTGTCTGAACTTGCTTCCAGCCTTATCGGTTTTGCCCACCCAGCAGCACTCCCAAACTCCCTAGTCGGAGATGGGGAGTGAAAGAGCGAGAGTTCTCGGGAGAAAGAAAGGGCTAGAGGAGCAATTTAACACAATTTATGTTCCCATTAAGGAAACTCAGTTGCCCATTCAACCCAAATCTTTACCAGAACCGAGTACCATAATAGCTGCAGTCACAAAAACGGTGTTACAAGGTCCACAATTATAATGTCTGCTGATCGCACAGACTTTCTGTGACATAATGGAAGATAAGAAAAGGCAACAATCCTGGCCATAAAAACTTATATCATGTCTTCTGTCATCGCGTACTACACGCTAGGCTTCAAATCTATATATGAAGAAAATATTTTAAGTTTTTACCAGTAGAGTTTTTTATCTTGAGCTACATTAGAAAGTTTCATGGGATCTCTCAAGGATGTTGGAAAATTTAACATTCATAGTGCCGTGCATCGCTAATATATGCTCAAAGTACAACCAACAAGATGCGACGTTTCTCAATTTATTTATTTCTGTAAGACGCTCTACATGTTTCAGACGGTTTTTCTGTCCATCATCAGGAGCTGAAAACTGCACATACCGCGTCAGGTACTTGTCAGATCATTACTGCTAAGTGCTGCTAGTAGCAGGTAGCAGTAACGTTCTGACAAATGCCTGACGCTGTATGTGCAGTTTTGAGCTCCTGATGATGGACGGAAAACCGTCTGAAACATGTACAGCGTCTTACAGAAATAAAATGAGAAACGTCGCATCTTGTTGGTTTTACTCTGAGAATATGTTGTAAAATGTCTGTGTAAAGTGAAGATAAAATGTCCATTTACTTCGCTTATAAACGGACAAAGTCCAGTTGTAATCACAGATAACACCAACTGCAGTATTCACATCTCCGCATTTGGTTCATAGTGTGTTTGTATGTTTAGTACTATTCTCAAAGTAGCCACCAATTATTCCCCTACACAACGCTATCTGTTTGGTCTTCGCAATGGATAAACAACCCGTTTTTAGCGCGGGAGAAACTTGACATTTATATACGCCTTCAGATTAACTTCAGTCTTCTGATAAGCGCAGCGCGAAGGTGAAGACAAGCACAGTCCCACATTCACGCTGCTCTTACCAGAAGGAGTTTCTTGCAATGCTATTTCAGAAATCGGGGAGCAATGGATAGGAAAGTACCGCCACTTCAGCCTTCAAAGCGGTAAAGCATTCTGCAGATCAAACATTTATAACCGGTATATGCAGTGTAAGTCCTTCATTAATTGTCAAAATTATACATTTGGTAGATAGGAGAGATCTGTTTAAAATTACTAATTTACTTTAGGGTGTAAAGGAAATTGTAGCGGGTCTGTATAGCGACGGACAGAGACAGGCTCTTTATGGCGGGTATAGTGAGCTAACAGGATCGCCGTTTGTCAGTGTCAAAATCGATGGCTTAAGGAACTTTCTGGAACAACTGACATTGTAAACTTCGACAGCTTTTGGACATCTTAAATCCTACTAGGATGGATACCGTATTAGTCAAGCTTGCACATTAAGAGAAACCAGTAGGACGCGTGAAGGAGTTCACGTTTTACGACACTGGAAACAACACTACATAAATGGGAACCAACGGAGTTAAAGTATTCAAAATTTGACTTCTGGACTTACCAGAAAGCAGTGAAATTTATAATTTAGCCACTCGGAAACAGTAACAATATTTAAGGTGGGAGGGGGGGTATTTGAAACTGCACGAGTTTTGAAAACTTAACTCAAGCTAGGTGTCTGTTTTCTACCCAGGATGTGACAAGTTGCGTGCGTGATACCGAGGCTAGCAGCGCATACATTTTTCAACGGCACATCTATATATGCAAACATCTGTAAAATCTAATAATCGTGAAATAATACAAAGAATATTAACCTTTTGACGCCTAATGTCAACTATAGTGGTCGTACCACACCGCTAACCTCTAAAGTTGCATTTTATATATTTATTCAACAAATATAGGTACTGAATATTTGAAACATGGTATACACTCTCCGTGTTTTCTCTTCAAAATCCAGTTTGTTTCATAATTCTAACGTATTTAGTTCCTGTATGATTCACATTTTATATACAGGTGTGCTAAAATTAAAAAAAATAATTCCGGCGCCAAAAGGTTAATCGTGACCACTTCTTTATAAAATTACCGTTCCGCTACTTAGAACACTTAGATCCCCTCAGATTAGGACATGCGAAACGACTTATGAGATGGGTTGCATCTGTCGACATTTTCTGCTATATGGACAGACTGTTTATAAGACGGTTTCACATACACGTCAAAAGAAGGCTCCATTCTGAGCCCGTGCTCTTAATCTTGTACTACAGTAATTCTGCACCAATACGACTTCAGTAACATTACACGCAACACGGTCCTTACTGAAAATCTAACAGTCACCCATCTAGTCCCCGGTACTTCACATCTTTCATGGAATTCAAAATGTAATGTCGCCAATCCCCATCATTGCTACACACGAATACCTCTTTATGGAAATCGAATTGGCTTTAACATGTAAAACGGCAATCAAGTTCATTCAATATCAAACTTGACCGAAATATTTTTGGTTCGAAAAGCTAAGTTAAATGTGTAACGTACAGGTGGATAGAACGAATACACAACTTCAGACTCTGAAAACGCTTAGAAAATGTACAGTCACTCCGTTCGGTAGACATGTAGGCCCATGACTGATTCCATGAACAGGAGTGTTCATTAACTAGCAGGTCACCAGCGCAAGAACTCGTTCGTGGGGCGTCCAGCTGGAATGTCGGCCACAAAAACGGCCATCTTTACGTTTTTCGGGATTACCTTCAGTCACCTCAGCAGAATGTCCGGCTGTTATCTCTTCCGAATGTGTTAAACCAGGTTATTTTGCACCTAATTCGACGAAACAATTGATCTTGCAGTCGAAACAGCATAAGCACCATTACTAAAAGCCTACGTTGTAGCGTACACACCAGACATCTTGCTTCCCTAGCATTACGTCTCTGAATCACATCGAATCTGGGCGTGAAAACCATTTTTATATACCATAAGAGTTCGTTCCTCACAATATCCATATTTTATTCTCTCTCAAAATCAAGGAATGCTCGCAACTCGAATCCGGGTGACTAAGAAGAATAAAATTATTTCAAGAAATTTATTTACGGTTATGATGAAGTATGCTGTTCTCTCAAAAGGACACTTCAGAGCATCTATTGAAGAAATCATGTTTGTGCATGTGCAACTCATTTCTAGGCACGTTCGCAAAACTACGAAAAGTGACTATTAGCTTCGTCACGTCTGTCCGTCCGAATGGAACAACTGGGCTCCCACCGAACGGATTTTCATGAAATTTAGTATTTAATTTCGAATATATGTCAAGAAAATTCAAGTTCCATTAAAACGTTGCAAAAATAACGAGCACCTTACATGAAAACCTACGTACATTTATTGTAACATGTCGCTGAACTCTTCTTAGAAAGAGACATGTTTCAGACAGAAGGTGTAGAGAAAATCAAAACAAATTTCATGTTCAATAGTTTTGTTTTCGAAATGTTGATGTGTGTGTGATAATGTGCAAAATATGGTAGGGTCAGACATGCCACAGACAGACAATATGCGCTTTGCTTACTGGATAACTAAGGCAAGAATACACAGACTCAGAATATGTTTGCTTGTCTACGGCAACAAAAGTTACGCGAACGCGCGCCAGTGTTACGTTACAGGTACAATGAATGTCTTGTTTGAGATTAGAAACAGATCCCAGCAGAGCTGGTCCTACTATAAGTTCTCTCAAATATCAACTATACAACTTGTTAGCTGTGATTAGACTAATGTGATAGTATACCCCCTGCGATACCGACGGCGCATGCATACGTTCCATTGTCATTCACTGCTTCCGTCTTCTGCTGCTATTCGTAATGCCCACCAATCTGCAATCCTGCGGTCTTATTCGTAAATGTCTGCAAACACATGTAACTACAAACCCCAAGCCGCAGAGGAGTTTGTGCCTCCACAAGTTATTTTAATGAGTGACGAAACCTTTGAAACAACTTAGAATTAATAAATTCCCACGACGATTACTTTCATAAATTTGTTTATAAAATACCGGAGTGCTGATAAGTCCTTAGCCCGCCCAGGAAGGAAACAAGCTAATGTTTCTGTCAGAGTAGGGTGAATTTCCTTCGGCGCCTTGCCTTGCATGAAAGAAAAGTTGATGACAGCTCGGGTCTCCATGTTGTTGAAATCGCGCGCGTCCCTGACATGCTTCCGAGGTTGTTTCCTTCCTGGTCTGGCTAAGGACTTATCAGCACCCCGGTAAGGGAATGCGTGAAGAAAAGCAGATACCAAAGGAACACTTGGATAAGGGAATAATATTAAAATGCATTTGTATTTATAAACGAGTATATACTGTGTGTATGTGTGGTGTGTGTGTGTGTGTGTGCGTGTGTGCGCGCGCGCGTGTGTGTGTGTGTGTGTTATGTGCGTGTGTGTGCATGTGTGTGCGTATGTGCTTGCGCGTGCGCGCGCGCGCGTGTGTGCGTGCGTGTGTCGTGAACGTGTGAAACACGCTGTACTCGCTCAGGACAAGAACATAACGGTCCGCCTTGTGACGTGGTGATAAAACTTTCGGCTTCTACAGAACTCGGAAATTTTTTTGGTCATAAAGAATGAAACTCACTTTCACAAGAAAAACTCCTTATCGCGGACTTAGCTGCAGACTGCTGCCTCTACGATCTAACAAATAATCTGGTCCAACAAGTCAGTGAAGAATGAAAGTTACCATTGAAAATGCGTCTAATATTTCATTCTACAGCAGTAGTACCTTGTATCAAACTAAAACTTCAGTAAACCCGTCCAAATGTGTACTCGATAAAGACATACGGCGAAATTGCTCCTGTCCACGCCCTGAAGGCACTAGAAGTAGGTGAGTGGTCAGTTTCATGCCCTAACCGCTTTACGAACCGAAAACAAAAGCTGGTAAATAGGAGGTTGGGTGGGCCCCTAAGCCTGGTATGGACGGTTTCGTAGAACATAAACTCTCTTGCCCCTGCCAGGATTCGCACCCCGTGACTTCCAGTCTGTAGCTAGTCGCTATACCAACTACGCTTTAACGAAGTTGTCATTAACGCCGACTATACAGCCCCCGAATAAATTGAGAGTAAAAAGTGAACTGGAAAGGATGTGAAAGGATGCGTCCGTGGGCATCAAAAAGGCCGCGCATTTGCGTGGAAAGACAGAGGTCCTGTAAATAGAGACAGAACTTCAGTATAAAACTGCCTCCATTAAACACATGGATACTTACATCTTTTTAATTATACCAACTAAAAGCAGAAGTTCTAATTAACACATACATTAGAAGAATTTCTCCTACATGTTTCGGTGCTTAGGTACCATCTGCAGGGAGAAACAATATACCAATTCCTTTAGAATCAAATGTCATTATTAACCCGCCATGTGTGGGTTCTTTTTTCTGTAGCAGTTTTGTCTCAAACACAGCAGTGCTATAAAAGGTACAACTGTACTGCTTTTAACTATCAGGTTTTCAAAATCAGTATAGTTGTGCCTTTTATAGCATATCTACGTAGGTTATTCGGAAAGTAAGTACCGTCTGTGCATATCTCTCGAGCATCCTCGAGACTGTCATTTTGCGCATGTGCAGCGACTTCCTCTATCACTTGAGAAGCCACAGACACCATTTCGTGAGATTCGCGTTATGTTTATGTTTGTTCCTGTGCGTTAAACATGTTTAAGACAGTGAAATACGGTCTGTAATT
>Ga0123354_10010371_pt1 | contig 14350 bp, 9 predicted proteins | sample TergutLab28metaG_2_FD_97872 | JGI IMG/M metagenome (GOLD analysis project Ga0123354, IMG submission 97872) | Labiotermes labralis P4 segment gut microbial communities from Petit-Saut dam, French Guiana - Lab288 P4 | ecosystem: Host-associated > Arthropoda: Insects > Digestive system > Gut ... | reverse complement strand
TTAATGTCCGAAACATGTTGAGCATAGAAGAAGTGAAATAAAACACAATAACTAGTGACATCAAGTTGGTCTCTTATTCTTCAACTATCACAATGATGCACGGTCCAATATACATAAGATTTAGTTAAAGTGCATTTTAAAAAGGCATATTTATTTGAACGGATTAAAGAAAATTTTTAAGGTTTATACATTCCATTGTGTTCTCGTCTGAATAATTAATAGATAAAACAAACATTGTTAGCCTGGTAATGTCCGTACAAGTCAGAAACATGTAGCTGCTGTAAAGAGTACTACAGCTTTAGATGTGTCAACAGTTTTTGTTTCGTCTGTTAACTACAGAAAAGTTGCTGTAATCTGTGACTGCAAAACGTTATTTTACTTGAACGCAGAATATTTGTACTGTAAACTGAACCTACTGCAAGAATTCTTTGAAGGTGAGGCACAACAGAAGACGTAACTTGTATAAAATTTTTTAAGTAACCAACAAATGCACTTTGGTGTATGAGTGTAATTTTATTACACAGTTATCATCAGTCTGTGCAGTCAATATCATCGCTCACCAATCCAGTATGTACTTTTACTAACTACACGGACCGCGGTCGCACAGTGGTTAAGGTGCTGTGATACAAATCGGAAGGTCGCTGGTTCGATCCCAGCTGGTGTCAGTGGATTTTTCATTGACATAAAATCCTTCTGATCGCACTATGGCCCTGGGGTCGAATCAGCCTCTAACAGAAATGAGTACCAGGAGTATTTCCTGGGGGTAAAGGCGGCCGGTGCTTAAGGCTGACAACCTACCACCATCCTATGCCATTGTCACGAAATCTGGGAACCTTAACTTCCTGGAACCTTCTAGGCCTGTCCAGGTCTGTAATGGGACTGCTTTAACTTATTTACTTTTTACCGTTACACCGTTCTCAATATTTCAACCTTGTCAGTATCTAATAAGGCATTAAATATATATATATATATATATATATATATATATACACACACACATATATATATATATATATAGGCCCAAGGTAGCTCAGTCGCTTTAGTGACTCGCTACGGGCTGGAGGGTCCGGGGATAGAATCACGGTGGGGGCAAGTTTTCCGCGCCTCTCCAGATCAGACCTGGGGCACACCCAGCCTCACATGCAATGAGAACCGGGTCATTCCTGGGGATAAAGCAGCCGAGGCATGGCGTTGATCACGGGCCCGATCTAACGCAGAAGTTAAAGAAAGAGTATATCTAGTATCCCACAAGGAATAGACACACTTACATTCAACGATCTTCACTCACAAAGTCAATAATACTACAATAATTCAAGAAATTATTCTCTTCGGTACGAACTTAAACATACATCAGTCGACAAATTCTTCAAAATATGCAAAATAAACAAACATACTTTCTATTGGATGAAATCTACACACCATAATTCCAAGAGAAACATTCCACATCAATTCAAAACAACGTCTTAATACAGTTATCCTATATGAAATAACGCGTGTACATCGATTACCAACGGCCAGTACGTGACGTCACAGAAAGCTCAACAAACATCCGAACGATAACATCCATAGACCTAACGTTACGTCGTTACGGAAATAAAACCACTGCATCAATGAAGAATCCACAAATACAGTTAAATAGAAATAGTTCCCTCATTTTTGTTACCCACAACACATTCCGTGATCATTCTATATGTAATGATATTTAGCGTCCACTAAATTAAATTTTAATACTGTTATACAGTGGAATCAATTTTACTTCCATTTTTATGCATGTTATACGTGATCTTGTGGGTAACAATAACAATAGCATTGCTAATTGTGTAATTTACCTTACTAAGAAAAAGTAATCAACTGAAGATGGCTCATAACTAGAGCCGAAACATGTCGTTAAACGAAACAATGTAAGAATACATCTTAATAAAATCATTAATTGAGTTGCGTTTGACCGTATTTTACTTATATTTTATAATTCTATACAACAAGACAGGGATGTCTCACGTGAAATTGCAGCTAAGCCTCTACTTCCTCTCTGGGCCTTCGTGACCTTTTCTAGGGTGAACTATAAAGGTAAAGGTAAAGGTAAAGCTGTCCCGTTACAGGCCTGGAGTGGCCCAGAGGGTTCCAGGAAGTTAAGGTTCCCAGATTACATGACAACGGCACAGGATGGTGGTAGGTTGTCAGCCTTACGCACCGGCCGCCTTTACCCCCAGGAAATGCTCCTGGTACTCATTTCAATTAGAGGCTGAGTCCACCCCAGGGCCATAGTGCGGTCGGAAGGATTTTATATCAATGAAAAATTCCACTGACACCAGCTGGGATCGAACAAGCGACCTTGCGATTTGTTGCACAGCACCTTAACCACTGTGCTACCGCGGTCCCCGGGTGAACTATACTTCATGTATATATAAATTGTATTACAAGTTCATAATTCACGGCATATATATTCTCTATACATCATTTCAAAACACCAAAATCCATGTATATCGAAACATTATAGTTGTATTTGCATTCTTGTTCTCGTCACCCTGAAGATGGCCACATGAGTGACCGAAACGTGTCACATTTTAAAACAAAAGTGATTACTGTGTAATAACAGTCATACATACACCCAAGTGCATTTGTTCGTCTTTAAAAAAATATGTACATCTTATCAATGCACGGAACATGTAACATATAACAAAGACAAAATTTGTCTTAGGAAAATAGGCTAATGGAATTTTAACTGGACTAAACTGACTGGGGTATGGGGCACAAGAATTTTCTTTCGCTGTTACGGTGTTAAAAGTTTGGGTTTCGTTAGAAAAGATTTTGGTCGGCATTCATATAATGGACATGCTTTCCGTCTGCTTAATTCGAGGGTGGAACATTGGTGCATTATCTTTCAATTTACAGATACATCCTGCCTTACGCGTTTGCTGCTTCCCAAATAATTCTCGCGTAATTGAAAATCCAGTAACTTTTCTAGTTTTTTTTTTAATCCTTTGATTTAACTGTCTTTAATTTTTGTTGAATAATAGATTTAAATAATTCATTTAACATCAATGTCACTTATTTTAGCCGTTCACGAATTCAAGTTGTCTTGTATTTTGAAAATATAAATCTACATTAACCTCATAGCAATATTAGAATTGCTCATATTAAGTCTGTTATAGGCATCGTTAAACCTTCTAGATAGAAAAATAAATTATATCCCTGTGCACACAGTGAAAACATCTGTGGAAGTTGACACTAGGTTCCACTCACTCTTAACCTCTGTGCTAGAGAGTTCCCGTCCCCATTCATGAGGGGGCTGGATGGACGCACTGGAGAAAAGAAAAATGTTTTCCCTCGGTCTTCCTGGCCGTAACTTGTTTCCTGTACTAAATGAGCTATTCCGGATCGTTCTTTTAAAGAATATTAAAGACTTAAGTCAGTCATACTTATGAATAATTCTTGTCGCTTCTGGCATTTTTTATTATTTATATTTCAATTTTTCTGCTTTACCAAGCCCTAGACTTCACAATTCTACGTTGTCTATTGCTTTTACTTCCCTGTGCACGTCAGAAAGGGCTACGGGGAGAGTGGTAGTTTACAGCCTTTCATTATTAGTCTTGATATTAGGTGGAGGTGATTGGTCAGCTTCACGTTCCGGCCCTTTTTTGCAGCTGGAAAAGAGCCCCCGGAACCCGTCGAATAGGAGGCTGGTAATTATTCTGAGCCTGTCTCGACATTGTGGAGAATATTAAATATTTGTCACCGGCAGAAAATAAAACCGTGACTTCTGGGTATCCTGGTCAGTTACTTAATCACTGAACAGACTACACTGTCACTATACCTGTAATGCATCCTTCTGGGTTATACACTGTGTAGGCTGTTAGTTTGGTACATATATTTCGCAGGAAAATGCTGTCTGTGTTTCCAGGATATAAATTACTGTGTGTACCCTGAAAATGGAGGCAACATGTATCTCCGAAAGTTATTACCCACCTATTAGACTACATGTTATTATAAGTGATTCACTTCTGCCATGCAGCTGTATTATCTTGGCAAGTACAGTTTTATTACCCACTGTACCCAGCACTTACAAGCAGTAGACCGTTTGTGTCTCCACAACGTCAATATCAACGTACCAGATTACTTGAACGGAGGCATCGCGATGTGCTAGGAACGTAATATAATGCTAAATAGCGTACGTCAGCACAACTGCTTTATTATATAAAGTAGTTACATAGGCTACATGTTTCGACTATTGAACAGTCATCTTCAGGCCTATTTTAATCGGTTTAGTCACAAGATGCTATGCACACACTGGGATCCCAGCGTGTTTACATCAATGGAATACATAAAACTAGATCATTTACATTTCGAGGCAAATGATCAATGGAATACATAAATCTAGATCATTTATCTTTCTAGGCAAATGATCAATGGAATACATAAAACTAGATAATTTACCTTTCGAGGCAAATGCTCAATGGAATACATAAATGTAGATCATTTACCTTTCGAGACAAACAATCAATGGATTACATAAAACTAGATCATTTACTTTTCGAGGCAAATGATCAATGGAATACATAAAACTAGATAATTTACCTTTCGAGGCAAATGCTCAATGGAATACATAAATCTAGATCATTTACCTTTCGAGACAAACAATTAATGGATTACATAAAACTAGATCATTTACTTTTCGAGGCAAATGATCAATGGAATGCATAAATCTAGATCATTTACCTTTCGAGGCAAACAATCAATGGATTACATAAAACTAGATCATTTATATTTCCAGGCAAATGATCAATGGAATACATAAAACTAGATCATTTACCTTTCGAGGAAAATGATCTAGTTTTATGTATTCCATTGATGTAAACACGCTGGAATCCCAATGTGTGCATAGCATCTTGTGACTAAACCGATTAAAATAGGCCTGAAGATGACTGTTCAATAGTCGAAACATGTAGCCTATGTAACTACTTTGTGTAATAAAACAGTTGTGCTGAGGTACACTATTTAGCATTATATTGCGTACCAGATTACATTGTCAAACCCAGAAAATCACAGTATGAATCTTCACAGCTGTGAAAATCTCCATTCTCGTACATTTCATATTCATTTTCAAACGCATCCCCAACATCGACGGAGGGATGCGTGCTGTTCCTGCATTTGCATGATTCCAGCATATAGATATATTCCAACTTGTGACGTGCAGCTCACATGCAGCTTCAGCTATGGTTCGATGTTTTCTTTTTCTTTCCATGAACTGACTCAAACAGAATTAATAAATATCCTTAAGACTGTAGAAAGCTGCTACTAAGGTTTTAGCGTCAGGACACCGTTTGGAGAAACATAAAATTGCTATTCGAAAGTACATGTCCATGCCATAATTCATGCTATGAAATCTTAATGCCTTGTATTACAATCCATAACAAAATCGTTTACGAAAGTTTTGTAACCATGAATATATTATATTTTGTATGTAATTACTACATTACAGCTCCGAATAACGTACGAGCTAGTTTACCTTGAGGTCTTACTGACAAAATGATGTTAACTTCACTTGTGTTAGCAGTTAAATGACAAAAAAAGTCATTAGAAAATGTTATCCTTGTCTGCGTACCAATCGGGATACTTCGTAATTTGTAATGTCTAGAAACAGTTTGAGCTGCGTATAACTTACTGGAAATGGGATAAGTGGGATATTTTATGTCCAATTAGGCAGTAAAAAGAATTATTTCCTTCGGGGAAGCGTAATTGGAACATAACCTCATTGTAATATTCCTGAAATCAAGACTTATGGCTTCATTTTAATTAAATATTTCCGAATTAAGAAGGAAAGTTCATTTGGTATTTATCACAATCAAATTTATGATTCTTGGGTCGTGGCTCAGTATTACATAAAACTGCTGACGTTGATATTAGGACGTACAAGTACTAACCATTTAGCTGCCTGTTATTTAATTTTTTTTATTGTCTTCCAATTTTTAAATCATGTATTTTTTTCAATTTTTATTACCCTCTTTCAAATAACAAATTATTGCAAATTGCTGTGGTACTTCAGGTCTTATGCATTAGTAAAGTTACAGACAACATTAAAATATTAGGTACGTGGCTGGTGTTTGTAAATAAGAATCTCAATATCAATGAAGGTCATGTTTTTTTATTTCTTCTTTGTCTCTCATTTCACATCCGACCCGCATTAAGAAGTTGCTTGCTTTGAAACCAGGGTGAGCTCACTGAGGGTAGACTATGGCAGTAAGAAATTAGGCCAACAATATGAGCTGTATTATTTCATTTTGTACGTGTGAGCCGATATTTTCTGGCTTCATTTTCGCACTGTGCTGAAATACACGGCAAATATGAGTCATGAATTAAGTCTTAGTACTTATTTTGCATTGGGGACCGCGGTAGCACGGTGGTTAAGGTGTTGTGCTACAAATTGGAAGGTCGCTGGTTCGATCTCAGAGTGTCACTGGAATTTTTCATTGATATAAAATCCTTCCGATCGCACTATGGCCTTGGGGTCGGCTAAGCCTCTAACAGAAATGAGTACTAGGAGCATTTCCTGGGGGTAAAGGCGGCCGGTGCGTAAGGCTGAAAATCTTACCACCATCTTGTGCCGTTGTCATGAAAACTGGAATCCTTAACTTCCTGGAACCTTATGGGACACTCCAAGCTTGTAACGGGACTGCTTTACCTTTTTTTAGTTATTTTGCATGATTTGGTTAAAGTGAGTGTATGAAAACAGTGATAAATTTTGCAAAATTTTTAACTGTTTGCAAAAAAATAAGTTATTTTAAGAGAATAAAAATTCATAGGCCGATTTAGAAGAGGAACGCGTGGAATTCCCTGAACGAACTAATGGTTGAGATTGTATTGGGAGGAAGTATCGCATTCATTAGGTTGTTATTCTGAATCTTTACATACATTGGATTTGTCTGGCTCAGAGCAGAAGCCAGTGACCAGATCTATTCAACACATGCTGTCGGTTTCCGTAAAGGATGAATAAACCCTTGACAACATTAGGACCACTAAGAGATGAACTCGCGTCTTTGGAGATCAAGCCAGCCGCTAGTACACCAGCCGTGCATTCATCGCACACCTCCCTCTGGTCAACAGTAATAACAAACTGAGATAAATAAACACTTACATTCAGTAGAACATCCCCTTTTAATAATGAAATGAAATTAAATTCAGGCACATGGCATTCTTATGTATAACCACATATGATGGCCATCAAAGCACAACCGTACAGAATAACATCAGTCAACTCAAGATTCGACATAATTCGAACTATTTCTAAATCTACAGCAGGAATTCTCGGTTTTATAGATTCAGAACCAGTAAGTGTTAGACTCACTCGAGTGGCTTTTAACACCTATTAGTTTCTTTAACACTTAAAGCCTTCATAACAGGTAAATATCTCAAATCGCTCCTGGTTTAACCGTGTTTATTCCCAGCAAATACATGAAAAAATAACGAGCACATTGGAGCGGGTTACTACGTAACATTCCACTGGACGAATTATGACTGCAAGAACGGTGAGTTGCGGGATTTCACAAAGAAACACCGCGACATGTCCCTGCAGCTTTGAAGAAATTTGTCGCCACGGTTCTTCCTGAGCTACCTTTTCTCACCTGATTTCTAAAGCCAGAGGTTTTACACAACTACCCCATGTTGTAAGTCGAAAATAAATAATTAAATTTTATAATCGACATGTTCAGGATTCGAAGCCGAACTGCCGATTACATGGAATGCTCCAAATGACCGATAGAACACCCTCTAGGAATTTCGCCGCGAAACTGGGGAATATTCTGCATGTCAACCTACACAACACAGGTGTGCACAATATAAAAGTAACTTAAATTTTGTCCTATACATGACAGCGATTTTGCGACAGCGGATTACGTATCGAGAAATAATACAGACCGTTCAATAAACATTGAGCGGTTCGCAGTGGCTGCGCAGACAATGGCGCTCCCGTTTTGATGGCTCTAATATCGTTTTGTGCAGCGCAACTTCGAACGGGATACAGATGTATTTCCGTATTTTTCCTGTATGTTTTATTACCCCATAGCAGGGAAAAGCCTTGGGACATGTACTTCTTCTACGGAATCTTACCAAATGTCGAGGAAAGAGTAATATATTCTAAAGCTCATTCTTAGATCAAGACAGATGGGTTAATCAGTGAACGGACTAGTTTCTTAAGCGTCTTATCTAATGAAGCTGTCATTTCCTAAGATTAAATATAGTCGGTGATAGACAAGTGAATAGCTACGGAATATTGGAGGAATGATACTGACAGTGGAAGACCGAAGTACTTAAAAAAAACCTCCATGGTCTCTTTGGTTATCGCGAGTCTTACGACCTGCCTGTGGTCGAAACAAGACCCGCGATGTGCGGTGCGCGTCCAACCGCCTGGACCATTACAAGTCGTATGTAAATAATAATAAAAATCATGATTGTTCATTTACGATTATCGTAACACGAACCCTGCCATAAGCTGATTTCATGTGTTAACGAAAACTTCGATCAGTTCAGGGATATCATTAATTATTGTTGTCAGTACGAAGTTAAGCCTACTTCTTCTCCGAAAGCGAAAGACCCGTTGGAAGAATCATCACTTACAGTTCACACTTGGGTGCCGATCCCGGTGGCCGCGCGGTCTAAGGCGTAGGTCTGCGGCTGATCATTTGCTGGGACTGCGGGTTCCAGTCCCGCCGAGGGCATGGATGTCTGTTTCCTGTGAGAGTTGTGTGTTATCATGTAGAGGTCTAGGTCTGGCTGATCACTCGTCCAGAGATGTCCTACCGAATGTGGTGTGTCCAAAGAGTGTATTCGCGAAGCCGCCTAAGGGGAAGGCTATGACCTGGAATCGGGTCGAAGCGCGACAGGATAAAAGTTCAAATTCGGGATGACACGTACTTCAAAAATCAGCCCGGAGATGTGTTACGCTTAATTCCGTTAGTTGTGTATCCTGTTTCCGCAATATTGGAGGTCAAATTTTGTAATAATATTCTAAAATTGGTCACGAACTCTTTCTCCTCTCCCAACTTTATCCAATCCGTAATTCAAATATATACTGCTATTTAAAATTATATCCCCCAGGCAGTTAAAAAAAGTGTCCCGAAATAAGCCCCAAGAAACAACAAGAATTGCTACATACAGTAGATCTTGAAATAACCACTGTTTCACGTAACAGAAAACCGAAAACGTTTAAGAATAACAGCCAGTTGTGCCGTAATTTTGATTTCAGTACTAATTCACCTTAATGATATAACGAACACGCTAAAGGTCTCAATGTTTTTATAAGTATTTCTTCCCATTATCCTTGTTCAAAAGACGTAGTTATCCAATACAAGCCGCGATAAGGAATGAATTTAACGTATCGGCAATGAAGTTTCTTGTACACGCAGAAAATAAGGTTCCATGATGACTTTTATAGCTACAATAATAGCATTAAAAAGCCAGCTTTCTCCCCATTATAAAAGTTTTTGACCCATCCTCAGTATTTCGCTCTTGACGGAGAGTAGGAAGAATGCTGCATTGTTTATGACTTCAGCTACAAGCTTTCTCCGCGAGCAAAGTGAAATAATACGGCTAATTTAATTTAGACCCTAATAAAATTTAGCCCACAGGGAGTTTCTGGTGGGAAGAAGAGAAGCAATGAGGTAAGGGGCGGGGGAAGAAGTTAATAATAAAAGAATGGTCTCCCCAAGGGGGGCGTGTCACTTGGACTAATTACTCACGGAAGTGACGTCAGAAAATTGCATAGACGCAGCCGGGGGAGGGGGAAGAAGGCCATGAGAGACATGCACTTGATATAGGACGGTACACGTGTGCAAGTGGAGTGAATATGTAACTATGTATGCTTGTGGAGGGTGTGGGCTCCAGTCCATAACAATAATATTATTAAAGTGGCAATTGTTCTGTAAGCCGTACCTATTACTGAATTAAAAATATATACGACTATATCAAGGATCTAGAACTGCTTAGTCAGTACCGTGGTATAGGCGTCTGTAGGACAAACGGACAGAGTCCTTTCTTGTCCGCAGCGTGCAGTCCGACCCTGGAGACCACCCAGCTTTCTTTAAACTGTGTACAGAAAGACCCTGTCCTCAGTGGTACAGAGGCCGTACAGTGAAGCTGACCACTCTCTTCCACCTGGTATATAGAATAAAAATAGATGGAACTATAGTTACATGCCATAAATGATTCTGGCCTGGTTACTTAAGTACAGGGACAACTTCATACATTAATTGGGGTACTTACTTGCTAAACTTCATACCGCGTGTTTTATCCAAGTGTCACAGGTAGCGAGAGTCACGACTTACATGAAAGTGGTACCTCCCATGGCCTACTTCTATTTTCACCGCTGTTGCTTGTGTGTTAATCGCCACAAGTCATTTACCCATTTAGAGTACAGAGTAAAAAATTTAGCACCTACATTTATATTGAAATACGTTATTCTGCACACGTAGCACATTTACATGTTTTCCTTGACGCTCGAAATAAACAGCGATTAATTTCCTTATGGAATTACCAAATTTGTTACTGCAATGAAGAAAAAAAGTCCCTTAGACAGAAACTGAATTGTTATATGTTCTGTGACGCGACGCCTGTCGTCGAAGTGTTCATACAGTCCCGATATAAGATAACTGAAAAAAAAATACCACACAAAAAGTCAAAATTGAGGAAATCTCTTAGAGAATAAAGCAATTTTCTCCAGACTGTTTACAAGAGATGTTCTGTTGTTAAGGAAGCAGCACTTTTTCCTTCGGCATTTGGAAGACTTTTCAGACTCACGAATTACGTAACAACTAATTAATCCTCTTAACACCATCACGCTGTTTTGTTCGGGAATTCCAGGAAATTTCATTGTTATCTGCAGTAATTAAATCTGTAACAAGGAAAATAAACTGTGCCAAAAAAAAAAGCGAAGTCACTTCTAGAGACGTCACGTCACATCATAACGTTTGTCAGTGTCACTGTTATGTACGACGCTTGCTTTAGGAAGTTCAAACTAAAAATAAATGAGAATTATTTAATTGTGTAGATTAACTCAACACATGTTGCTCCGATTCGATGTCTGAGACAAATAAATGTTGATTTTATAGGTTTATAAAACTGACTCCATGTAACAGGGTCTTCCTTCAGGGACTAATGAGCGCTCCAGTCGGCAGGAAATTCGCACTTTTCACGGAACCCAAATGTTCAAGTCGACGACCAGAACACATCGCCCCTGCTCCTCATCCTGATTCAAATGAATTAAATTCACAACTCAGCATTCTAGCCCCTTAACTGCCGTTTTAATTCTACTTGTCTTATAAGTCTATGCCCTCTTGTGATCTCTTCAGTTTTACCGAACAAAAATTAGCACGCTTTTATGTCCCATGCATGCTACACATCACCCTAATAATAATAACAATAGTAATATTTATTAACTGCAATTGGGTTGTCACCCGGTAGCAGTGGTTATTTTACATGTATACAAAACATGAAATTAGTTACTACTAAATATAAGTCGGGAGGGCTACATGAGAAGCATGTAGTGGCAAGTTGGAATCTTGCGAAACGTCTCATCATTTGCTTATAGACACAGGGAAACCAAGAAAAACCTGTGTCGAGGTGGCCAGTCGCAGGACCAACATTCCGGCATCTAAAGTGAAAAACAGCAATACACACATAGTACAACAAATATACATACGATAACAACACCCACACAAGACAACTACAACAATACACACGGCCAAATCAACAACAATTACACGCAAGACAACTTAAAACTAACGACAATACATGCGAGACAAATTAGAATACAACATGTACAAAACGTAAAAACACCCAGACAGTACTGTGTACAGTTTCTTGTAATTTTCTTTTTCCAATCATTAATTGAAAAACACAAATTTTGCAGCCCCTTACTCCACAAGCTCTTCGGTCTTCCATTCTTATAATATTTATGTGTTTTACATGCGGGAAATATGAAGTCGGACAATGTTCTGAACTGTGCGGTTCCACGCACTTCCCGAGATTAACGCGTTCTTCAATCGACCGTGAATGTCAGCCATACTGCTTTTATTTTTAAGTTACTCCCAGATTTCTCCAGTAAAAACAACTAGATGCACCAATGTCCCAAATTTATTTTATTTTGTAACAACTCTACATGTTTCGGACGGTCTTTCCGTCCATCATCAGGAGTTCACTACTGTACATACAGCAACAGGCATATGTCAAACAGATACTGCTACGGCTTGCTAGCGGGGACCCGCTAGCAAGCCGTAGCAGTATCCGTTTGGTTTCACTATAGAAATATATTAAGATGCACGGCCCTATGCACGTCAAATTTGCTCCCAGATATTTTGTTTTTACTCTTTCAAAGGATAAACTAGTATTAGGCGTATGCTTATACTTTTATTATACTCTCATTCCTATGATTTACAATTAATTGTGGACATTTCTACGAAACTTGGCAATTGAAACTTCTCTCTTTCATTCTTGATTTATTTTTCTCATTTCTGGTAGGCTATATGTCATTCGGTGTTCTATAAATTTTACCGTTGTGTACAGCCCGATGTGAATGTGCGTATTGATGGCTACATCTCACTACTGAATAATTTAGTTTCAGAAACGCAAGTCCTTAGTTCCCTCGGTGGTTAACGTCAACGCTGCCGTTACGTGGTGTTTAAAGTGGGATTCATTCAGTTTCTGGAGTCCTTAAAGTTTCAGAGTGAGGCCAGACGTTCTCCATACAATTTCTGCAGCCATATTCGCGTGTTCAGAAGACGCTCCAATGCACTCAAATGTAAAAATTCGATTACAGTTTCCACGTAATTACTGTATGGCTCTCCATAAAGTTGCTGCGTTTGTGGCGTATATCTTTAACTGTAAAGGTTCCAATAATGCAAAAAAAAAATTCAAGTCGGGAAATCTCAGAGAAAAGACCAGTCTGAACATCCAGTCGTAGATGGAAAGAAAATGCTGACATTGATTTGAGGAAGGAAGTGAAATTTACCCACTAAACCCTTCCAACATCAATGTGTTACAAGACAACTCTATTTCTATATTTCAAATCTAGCTCAGTATCTTATAAGGTTACTAACATCTGAAAGCGACGTATTATATGTTCCACACTTGACTCATGGCGTAGATTCGCGTGCCTCAGAAAAACAAGCAGCGGCGAGATTTTGTGAACACGGTAACGAAACTTCAGATTTGTTACAAGAGGAGGAATTTCTTGATTAGCCGAACAGCAAATAGATTCTGAAGAACGGCTCTGCTCCCCATAGTTCAGTTCGTTATAGCTGTAAATAAAAGGTGCCACTTCTCTTTGTTTGACCACGAAGAGGGTGAAACTACTGCATCATTTCGGAGAGATTTATCTCAGAAAGCTCATTATTACCGGGGAAATATTTGGAACTACAGAAGAGAGAACATTCAAGGATTTCCTCTAATTGGGCCGATTCGTAATCCTCACAAATACTACAGTAATCCTCCCTCTTGATCTCACGCTTTGCCTGTGAACCAGAACACGGACCTCCCTTTCCCCTAGAAAACCACCGATCAACACAACCCAAGGGCTGTACGATTATGGTCCCTGCAACAATACAACACTCCCTAATTTCACTTCTTCCTTCACCTCCCTCGTCTTTTTTCTATCATCATCGAACCCTCCAAGCGTTGCTACACCCCCTATTGTAACCCCTTGCTGTTTTGCAGCTCAATTTTCGAGTGAAGTGTGTGTATGTTTCAGAACCCAGCAAAGCAAGCGACCAAGCTTCATAATAGAAAGTCATTACTTGTAACAATGCTTCACTTTGTAATGGGGCGTCAGTACCACGACCGCCTTAAATCGGCTGAGAATTATTATAAACATATGTGCTACGGGAACTGTTGGGGAGAATTGCCGCCCCAAAACACTCAAACTTTCGCGAAAATGGACGCCTCATTCTAAGGAATTCTAAAACGCATTATTAACTTTAGGTTAGTTTTTATGGGGTTCAAGTGTCAAGCACCTCTATATCTAATTTCGATCAATTTTTTTAAACTCATGGTTTCGTGCATCGTAATTCAATATTAATAAAAATCCAACCAGATGCAACAGTATGCAGATATTTATTTACTGAAAAGTCACTCTACATGTTTCGGATGTCACAGCACCGATCATCGGGAGTACTAAAAACTGTAACCGCAGCCTCCGGTACAGGTCATAATACTGGTACAGCTACTTCCCTCCAACCTGGAAGTAGCTGTACCAGTATTATGACCTGTACCGGAGGTTGCGGTTACAGTTTTTAGTACTCCCGATGATGGGTGCTGTGACACCCGAAACATGTAGAGTGACTTTGCAGTAAATAAATATCTGCAT
>Ga0123354_10010369_pt1 | contig 14350 bp, 6 predicted proteins | sample TergutLab28metaG_2_FD_97872 | JGI IMG/M metagenome (GOLD analysis project Ga0123354, IMG submission 97872) | Labiotermes labralis P4 segment gut microbial communities from Petit-Saut dam, French Guiana - Lab288 P4 | ecosystem: Host-associated > Arthropoda: Insects > Digestive system > Gut ... | reverse complement strand
TCCTCAATTGACCTCACGAGGCTCACGAGGCTGAGTGGACCCCGTTCCAGACCCACTACTACTCAGAAAATCTGGTAGCGCCGGGGATCGAACCCGGGACCTCTGTATCTGTAGCCAGAAACAAGAAGGGAATCCAAAATAAATTTCAGTATTTCGTAGGTTTGGGGGCCCCTTGAAAGAGGGGGCTCGTGTGCCACGGGTATTAAGTGGCGTTATGTAAGCCACTGGCATGTTACGACCTTGCGTGCTAACCGAAATGCAGCAAAGCATCGCAACACGAAGTCAGTTACATAATTTCATTGGAAATGTGTTGTGTCGAATTACTCTCAATGGCACTAGTAAACAAAGCTTATTTTCGAGAGGAAATGAGAGCAGCTTAAATCTGGGGATTGCTTCGAGCTATTTAATTCAGAATATTTTATTCTACAGTCGAGAATCATCTTTACGACCACAGAAGCTGGAGGAGTGGGAAACAGCCACAAGGTTCGGTCACGAAATGTAGAATAGCATAGCAGAGCACAACAGGGCAGGCAATGTATTTATAACGTAACTTTATGGCGAATTTGAGTAACCAGTGTTACAACAGAAAAGCATTAAGTATTACATATTCTTAGTGTATATTTGTAGCCTTTGTTTCCAGCATGCAATGTGCATGCGCCATATTGTCATCTGAGGTCTGCCTCGCTCTACAATATTTTTTCACTTTATCTCATAAACTGCACGATTTGCGAAAAAAATAAATTTTTTAGACATAAAATGTGTTTTGATTTTCTCTAAAACTTTGTTTGAAATATTTCGCATTCTAGGAAGGATTGAGCGAGATATAATCAGTAGCGCATATTAGTCTTTATGTAGAGTATACATTATTCTTGTCCGATTTTAATGAAATTTGAATTTTTACAGATTTTTGGAAAATAATCAAATACTAAATTTCATGAAAATCCGTACAGTGGGAACCGAGTTCTTATGCGGAGAGACGGGCGGGCATAGGGACAGAGAGAAACGACGAAGCTAATAGTCGCTTTTCGCAACTTGCGAGCGCGCCAAAAATTTGACATAAAAAAATAATTTGGTCTTGTGTTAGATGAAACAAAAGATTTATTACCCGCAGGGGCAATAAAAAATGAGAATATTTGAATAAACCAAGCGCTAATCTAAAAATAATACAGTTAAACAGAAATCTTTATGAAGGGTAATAATATTCAGGTTAAACCATATTAACTGTTGTGGGTTTAGTGGTTGATGTTTGTAGTTCCCCCTCACCTCCACCCCCCACCCACCCACCCACCGGAATGTGGCCAATCGGGCCAAACCGTGTAAGAGAAACTGAACAACAAATACACTCGTAAATCTAAAAATTTGTACCCGTTGCTGGTAAATATTGTAATTTTGTGTATGACAGTTCGTAACTCTGCATTTGCTGCACCCTGTGTGTATGTGTTTAATATGATAATCACGCAAGATTGCCATTCTACAAACCGAAATTTGAAGCAGGGATGCGTAAAATTTGTAGGTCTTTTCACTAAGCTGTTCGAGGTATTAAGATTTCCTTCATACATCACAGCAGCTTTGAATATATTGTACATGTATTTTCTGTTCTGAAATGCGGAAGGGAAATAAGTGGCTCACCTCGCCCCAAAAAATTCCGAGTGTAAAAATCCGCTGGAAAAGTTCTTGCCTCGATTATTTGGGATCAAGACGGCATCCTCCTCATTGATTATCTTCCAAAGGGCCAAACTACCAACGTGGAGAATTACTCATATCTGCTGGTGAAATTGAGCGACATTTTGAAGGAAAAACGCCATGGGAAGGTCACCACGGGTGTCTTGTCCTTGCACGACGATGCCCCGACTCACCGGGCACTTGGAACCAAGAAGAAACTGGCCTATTTGGGCTTCCAGTGTCTTGATCACTCACCATATTCTCCGGATGTCGTCCCGTCGGGCTACCGCCTGTTCCCTGGACTGAAAAAACAATTGAAAGGTCGCCATTTTTCGTCCGACGCGGAGTTCATTGCTACCGCGGAGGCCTGGTTGAATGGAAAACCTTCTGAATTTTTTTGAGAGGCTTGCAAACGTTACAGCAAAGGGCTAAGAAGTGTATTGAGCTTCGTGGGGAGTATGTTGAATAAATCCCGAGTTTGGTCGCTGTAGTTTGTTTCCTTCCTGGTTGGGCTAAGGGCTTATCAGCACCCCCTTGTAAATTACAATTTATATTTTATCTGTTTCTTGGGTAGTTAGCCTGTGGAAATTTGGTAGAAGAGATGCTTTATTTTTTTAGAAAGAAAACTGGATTAAACATTCCTTTCAAGAAGAATATACTTAGTGCATAAATACAGGCCGTCTGCACAAGAAAATAAAACAGAGTTGTCTTTGCTGTCTCCCTCTTACACGAAATACTTATAGTAAAGGTAATAACATCCGTTTTCAGACGGAACTTTTAAAGTTAGGGTGTTGAGCCGACGGTAAAAGGACACCTCAGCCGGTACCAATATTCCCATCACATCCACAACTTCCATTTTAAAAGGTACGTCGATCGCAGAAAGCCTCACAAGATCCAATTTTTTCTACATTCATAGCGAAATGGAATTTTTCCCTACCATAAGTTTCGTAAGTCAGAGAAAATGACACTAAAATGTATATATATACATATATATATATATATATATATATATATATATATATACATACACAGAGAGCCACATTTACCCTTCCGCGTATTGTTACCAAAAATCCTCTGCATTTCAGCAGTGGGTGGACGTGATAGGTGAAAGGGCAAACGGCTGATAACAGTTAGAAATATGAGTGAGCAGCGTGAAGAGAGGTTGCTGAGTGTACGGAATGCACGATTTCCGTTAAAACACAATACGACACTGACTACAAGGCACTTGTCCTTTGAAGGGTTATCTTTCTGTGCAGACAGGTGTCTACTTAAATCCTTAATGCATAGATTTAATGTCAAACAGAAAAAACTACTCAGACAATTAGATGTAAGTTTATTGTAAAAATGTAATTTTTTCTGCAATAGAAGCTCGTGATTACGACCCTAACGGTTCATTATAAGGCTCTTACATAAAAATAAGGACACACTAATTACTTTGTTGGTAAGAGTTCCCATCTTTACATTAGTATTACAATATTTTAACTGTATTAGGTTAAAACGTATATGAATTTACAACAAAACTATGTATGTTAGACTGTGGCTACCGGAATGCTGATAAGTCCTTAGCCCGACCAGGAAGGAAACTAGTTCGGAATGATGTCAGGGACGCGCGCGATTTCAATAACATCGAGACGCGAACTATCAAGTTTTTTTTTTTCCTGCAAGGCAAAGCGCCGAAGGAAATTCACGCCATTCTGACAGAAACATTAGTTTGTTTCCTTCCTGGTCGGGCTAAGAACTTATCAGCACCCCTGTATTAATTGCTGATACAAACAACTAAAAGGTCACGAATTTAAATTAACAAATATTTGGAAAATAAAATCCTGCCTTACGTAAAACCCTGAATGCTTTCTTTAGTATAATCAATCGGTTACTTCTGTCTGCTGAAGTAACAGCTTGTTATTGTAAACAATATACGTACGAACAAATACCTAGTGTAATAGCAGTTGGTACATGCAGCAAAAACTGTCCTTAAAGGTATAATTTATTATATTTAGTCGAATAAAACTGTCACATAATTTTAATACAAATAACCTCTGAAAATGCTACAACGTCGTTAAATAACGCAAGATCTAACCGCCCTAAACGTCAAAGTGGAATGTGCGGTGGTACAGAAATATTACCTTCTGTTGCAATGTTCTGCAGTGGGTTAAAAACACACGAACGAGAGATATATTCTGGCAGATATACAGTATGGTTTTTGAGTGCAAAGCAGAAAAGCCAGCGTACTGGCGATCGGCCAGGGGGAATCACTTTCCTCAAAAAACTGCAACACATTCTGCATCTGCCCACAAAAAATCGTTTTTCTTTCACATGGGTCATAAAATATTCTGTTATTAACGTAACGTTACACAGCCCATCTAAAGCAAGTACCAATCCGGTATCGACACTTTAAAACAGCCAAAGATAAAAATTGCTTATGAAACGTAAAATTGGGATAAATGCAATAAAATGTGAGTTAGAGGCTTATTCAACTAACGATTGATTTTGAATTTTTGAACCGTGTAGTAGAAGAATGTTCTGACATTCTGGACAGAAGTATCGCGCCCAACTCGAGTGTCCACCTGAATCACATTCGGCCACACTGAATATAAAGGCAGCACATTCTCAGAAACGTTGGGAAATTACTCGAACATGTGGAGTAAGCACCCTCAAAATGACTATCATTTGGAATCTGAATTACATTTCAACAAGTCGTCATAAATTAAATTCTGCTTTACAGCAAGGAAAATTCAATGAAAATACGTAGTTTCACGGCCTCAGATTTATGACTCCGAGAAGAAGGACATTTAAAATTTAAAACTTCTGGTCGGGGCTGTAGAGATGTTTTACGTAGTTGAAAAATATTTTAATAAGGTTTAATGAGTAGTAATGAAAGATCCAGTAATTGTGTTTGCCTAAAGATAATCAAAGAAACGATAATGAGACTTACTGTAATTTGTGTCGTAATTAACGGTACATACTGTTGACTAAATACAGACGTTTAGAAAGATCCTGACGCCTAAACTTTCAGGGCAGAAACATTCGTTGCCCTAAGAAGGCAGGCAGCAGGATCTTCCGAAACGTCGGTACTTATCTACCACAGTACACTACTACACGTACAGAAAGACAGCAACGCCCGTCTATATTAGTTCGAGTTTGGCTGGCTTCCTATAAACGTTTATTCTCTCTTTTAGTGCAGTCCACAAGCACATAAATTTGACGTTCTTGGATAATTCAATTCGCGCAAAAATACACAATTTCTTGTCCGAATTCTTGTCCGAAGCAAAATTCTATAAAACAACGAAAACAAGATACTTATTCAATTTAACTAACAACGATAGCTTCAGAGTCGTCTGTCTCTATTAGAATTTCCGAGTGTTAAAGATGTTACCGCCAGGATAGCTTAAACTCAAGGCAAACACAGAAAATGCCATACATATTTATAGACCCAGTCCGCTGTCAGCTGTGGTGTTTTCTTCGTTTTCAGTTTCTACCCACTTTTTTCAACAGCGCTGTAAAGCCTCGTGTAGCCGTGGTCTTTAATTTGTATTTACATAAAAAAGTCTGTGACTTCCGCACCTACTAATCTACATTTCTGTGGACAACGCTGCTGTAGACTCAGAAAGAGTTGCCCAGTTTATACAGCGTGTGCCGCTTAAAACGGACCCGCTTTCTCGATATCGCCGTGCAAGCGGGCCGGTTTGAAGTGGAACACGCTCCATATTACCACTGCGGTGCTTCTTTTTGTCAGTTGACGTTACATATAAGGTTTGCAATTCGACATTCTACAGCTTGTCTTTCTTGAAAGCAGACACACCCCAGTTGGGTAGGTGGTACAGCGATTGGGCTAGGGGCTGGACTACCAAAAAATTCAGAGTTCAATTCACAGAAGACTCAGACTTTTAGGAGACCGAACCAGTTTAATATTTTATAGCACAGTGGTTCCTTTATTTTGCAGCCGTACTACGTAATACTGAAATCCGTACAATTTGTCCAAGATATGTGTTTGCATGTGGGACCGACCGATATAGCGTAGTCGGTACAGCGACTCGCTACTAGCTGGTAAGTCCCGGGGATCGAATACCGGTGGGAGGGGATGGGCGAGAATTTCCGCAATAACTCATATCGTCCCAGGGGCCCACCCAGACCCCTATGCCATGGGCACCGAGTTTCTTTCCCAGGGGCAAAGCAGCTGGCGCGTGGCGTTGACCATCCACCTCCATCTAGTGCCGAAGTTAAAGAAAAAGTACAGCTATAATTCTACTCCACGTTTGGGACTCCACGGCCTGTTCTAGGTTAAAATTTACCTTTACCTTATTAACTTTCATCTCTAAGGCACAGTCCTCAAGGCTCTAAGCCATTCAGTAAATTACCCAACGATATGAAATCTGCTTGCCCATTACCGTGGGCACAACAGTCCACCACAAGCCCACACTCTGAGACAGACATCTCCAGTCAATAACATACAATCCCCTATGTAAACTTACGTCTTCAAAGCCATCCTCTTAATTTAGGTTTTACCATGAAAACCTTAAAAATCTTTATCTTCTCTCCCACGCCCGTCATACGCCCCACCCACCGTCCGTCCTCTTTTATTTAACCATTCTAAAAATATCGTGTCACAAATACAAACAATTTCGAAAAATGAGAGGCGTTTTGAAATAACCAACAACAAGCATGTCACGTATTTAATATTTTGTGACAGAGAATGTTTATTGCGTTTTGTTAGTGATCACTTTTTAATGTTGAGCCCTGTAATTATCATTTTCATTTCAGCTGATGCGTTCTCGATTTCCTCGTAGCGTCACCCACGTCCCGACGAGACTGTTATATCTAGAGAACACAACAATTTCATCTCATCACTAATTTAAAACAGTAGCTTTCAACAAGATAAGCAAAGTACTATATCGTAATATTGTAACCCGTTCGCGTAACCACTTTGGTCGTGGGAAAGCTATAAGTATTACATATTCTAAGTGTGTGTCTGTAGCCTTAGATATCCAGCATATGATGAGCATGCGTCATATTATACTTTGGCCAATCCGCCTCTACCAAATTTTTCCGCTTTATCTCACAAACGCCACGATTTTCGGGAAAAAGTTTTTGAACATAAAATACGTGTTTTGTTTTTCACTAACACTTTTGTCTGAATTGTCTGAAACATTTCTGATTCTAACAAGATTTCAGCGAGATACTGTAATAAATGTACACGTGTTCTCAATTTAAATTACCCCTCATCCTTGTCATATTTTAATGTAACTTCAATTTTCTCGACAGAAAACAAAAATGAAGGTAACGTAATTAAAAACACAAGTTTCATTGGATGTTAATGAAACGACATGTTTTGGCCTCCTTGGCCGTCATCAGGTTTCAAAGTTCTGCGAGAATAAATATTGTTGTGTGTGGCGGATGTTGAGATCTCATCATCTGGCCAAAAAATTATATACTTGCTTGCTTACTTACACCATGGTGCAGAGTCCTTCTTGAGAAGCTGACTGGTTTGCAGCTAGTCAAGAAATTCCCCGCATTTTATGGAACCCGAAGGTTCATTACCGCACTCACAAGCGTCCGCCTCCTGTCCCTATCCTGGGCCAGCCCAATCCAGTCCATATACCCACATCCCCCAAAAATTACATATGAGATACAAACTGCGTGTGAGCAGGTACGGCGGTGGGCGTGAGTTGGTGTGTGGTATCCTGGGCGGGGGTCATCTGCCTTGGGCTCTGTCGAAAACTATTCAAATACCAAATATCATAAAAATCCTTAATGGCGGGAGCCGAGTTGTTCCATCAGAACCGACAGACAGACATGACGAAGCTAATGGTCGTTTTCGACATTTTTGCGAATGTGCCTAAAAGCACAAAGTTGACTTTGTTTTTAATTATGCACCACTCCATTAAGCCACATAGCATTAGATATTCTTAAACTTGAAACTAGACATAGACACAGTTTATTTGTCGGCTTCACCGGTCCGTCGATAAGTCTGCAAAGAAACAGTTACTGGTCAGTCTTTAGATTCGTCATCCCCTTTGTGTTTTATGCAAATTAGGAGGGGGTACGTACGTCAAAACACACCTGTCTTTGTATGTGTTGTGCTTTGACGTACCTACCCCCTCCTAAGTTACTGGTCAAGGTCGGATTTAGGATAAACTTGTGGCTCCTAATCTTCAACACTTAAGGGGTCTCGCTCCTGTACTAAATTTCACGTTCAATTGTACTTCATGGTTGTTAAAAGCATAAAATGCCACATGAAACACACATTTCATTACTTTTTATTAAAATAATTTTCATTATTTACAAATGCCTTTCATTTTTTTTTTTTAGCGAAGCAACCTCCCTGGGGACCCTTCTAATGTGACGCCCCAAGCTGTAGCATATCTTGCTTGCACGCAGTTCTGGTCCTGCTGCTCGTACCGAGCCGGTTGGACGCTTCAGTGAAGTGAAATATCGCTTGCCTCTTCCTCGAATCGAAATACTATTACTCAGTCGTGCAGCAATTCGTCTATTTGACTATAACGCCTGAGTTAATCACAGAACAATTCTGCGGGGTTACACGGTTATTCCATAATAATAAACCCTGCGTTGCTTTTTATACGTCTACATTTTTTTGTACTTCGAAATCGCGGGGCAGAGGTCTCGATAAACTTATAGTAACGGGGCTCTTAAAAATTCCGGTGCGAGGTATGTAACTGGGCATTACCCTCTTCACATTAACCCCCTTATCCTTAGCCAGAAGAATCCACTCCCCATCAAATATTTTGAGTAACTACAAACGTCATTAGACAACAGACCAACATCTAAGCTAAGCTATAACTTCTTAATATTATCTTCCCATCTACTTCTATTTCTCCCAACATTTTCCTCTTCATATTTTCGGACTAAAATTCTGTACGGATTCACACTCTTCTCTTAATGCGCTATTCCAACTCTCCTTCATTTTGTCAATCTAATATTTGGACCTAGGAGGGACGAGGTAACGGGGGAATGGAGGAGATTGCATAACGAGGAGCTAAATGATCTGTACTCCCCACCCAATATTGTGCGGGTGATAAAATCGAGAATAATGAGATGGGCTGGGCATGTGGCGCGTATGGGCGAGGAGAGGGGGATGTATAGGGTCTTGGTGGGGAAACCGGAGGGAAGGAGCCCACTGGGGAGACCTAAGCGTAGATGGGTGGATAATATTAGGACGGATCTCTAGGAGGTGGGATGTGGGTATATGGACTGGACTGGGCTGGCCCAGGATAGAGATATGTGGCGGACGCTTGTGAATGCGGTAATGAACCTTCGGGTTCCGTGAAATGCGGGGAATTTCTTGACTAGCTGCAAACCAGTTAGCGGCTCAAGAAGGACTCTGCACCATGGAGTAAGTAAGTAATATTAAATTAAACAGCGAACTCCATAAAATACGAAGCTCGTTACGGTTCCTGAAACGTAACGCCGTGTATTCTGGTATGTAAGTTTAAACTCCGCCGGTCCCAAAGGCCGCGCGGTCTAAGACGTAGGTCTGGGGCCGCTTACCTGCTGGGATTGTGGGTTCGAATCCCACCGGGGGCTTAGATATCTGTCAGTTGTAAGTGGTTTGTGTTGTCAGGGAGAGGTCTCTGCGACGAGCTAATCAGTCATCCAGAGGAATCCTACCGACTGTGGTCCGTCATTGTATATGATCTAGAAACCTCGTGAATGAGGAGACCCTGGCCCACTGCGGGCTGTTGCGCCAAATAAAAAGCTAAATTTGAGGAATAAATCTGCTGCGTCCAGAAGATGCAGCGTATTTCTCAGAGACGTCAGTGTCCGTCGACCAGACAGCACGGTGTCACTGCTCATACGACTGTAATATTAATGCTAATCGTTGTAAGAAACTAAAAAAAAAAATTGTCCTCATTATGCCCCCGAAAGATTTAAAATCAATACCGAAACATACCGGGAATGAAGGTTTCTGAACGCACATGTTCACGTGCCATGCATGACGTGAAGAAATGCACTGCGGTGGCGTGAAGGGAGTTCTGGCAGCAGTGGAGTGTTGCTGTTGTAACAGACTTCAGCAGCTGCGTGCTGGCACACAGCGTCATTTCAAGAAAGTTAAACGTTGAACAAGTACTTCGTAATTGTTGATCCAACACATACGAATGCGTACAAGCAATTAGCGGCCGTCCAGGTCGGTTGACACCAACACACACAGCGCTTAACTGCTTTTTAACGCGTGTTAACAGAAGTACCAACGCATATTGTCTGCCTTTTAACCTATATTGCCATAGATCCTATCAACAGTTTTTCATATAACGAAACGCATGCTGACATCATTAATAAATTCTCATACCTGAAGTTCTCCAATAAATTATCAGCCCCATAATAAATTTACATGAAAACTTTTTACTTGAGCCCAACACACGACTCTAACTTCCTGTCCTCACCACCGATAATATCAACGTAGAAGGATTGCAAATTTACGAGGTGAAAATCTAATAAGGCAATTTCACAAAATATTGTGCTGCATTATCTTCCGAAAATATGTCACGTTATAAAAGAAATTTTAGTAAAATGTTATCTACTAAGCATAATTTATATCTGTCTGTCTGTCTGTCGGCGGTTAAGTGGTGAGAGACGTAAAATGTCGCATTATATCTAATATATAATGGCCTGCGACGAATGGCTCACTAAAATGGAGGGACTGAGGAAAACCAGACAACATATTGGGCAGAATAACCCAAGCCTTAATTCGAAAAGGTCACCTCTCGATTATAGATCAGACGAGTTGTCTCTTTAGCCTATAACCCACTCACAAGGGATGTGGTACAGCAGAAAAGATTAGAATGATTTTACAGCACACAAACCCAGTTTTATGGATAGTCACTTTAAATTTGTATGTTTCATTTCGTTTTAACATTTCTCCGTACATGATTCCTTTAGGTTCAGAATCGGAAACAGTCTACTGTTGAAAAATCAAGTACGCTGTGACGTGCAAATTTGTAAATATTTACCGACTTTTCGAAGAATTGTTTTGTCTTCATCTTCATCTTCAGAATCAAGCAGTCCTCAGAGGATTTGAGTCTGCAGGAAAACCGATCTTCAAACCTTAAACCTCATGGAATTCAGAGTCAAAAGTCGGGGTACTTCCAATAGTACAAACTGTGTCTGCTGAACGGGCAGCAAGCGGCAGATCTGTTCTTGCTGTGTCACATGTTCCGGTTGATGCATGTGAAAAATAAAGATCATATTAACGAGGAGCAGGAGGATATTACAGTGTTATTCGTGAAGTGATGTCATGTCATGAGAGCGTAAAAGAAGCATGTTTCAACTAAATATCTCATCATAAAACACAACGCGGTGACAACAATGAAGTAAAGATACATTGTGTTTTGAACTGTGAGTAGCAACACGACATATCCAGGTGTATTGCAGCGAGAAAATTATTATACATTACTAAGTGCGGCACAATTCTTATAAGCCAAATATCCATTGAATTAATAATTCATCCGCCTTACATTCAACGACCGCAACCCGACATATCTCACTGCATGAGAAAAACAAATCCAATCCACTAAAAAAAACACTCCATTTGTATCCACATTTACTTTTAACATTCTTCCTCAATTTACGCCTCGAATTTCCAAAATATCGCTTTCCATTAAAATAAATACGAAAGTATCCGTTCTGTGCCTCTTCTATGCGTATTTCATGTACAACCCATCCCATTTGCCTTCCTTCTTGAAGGTTACTAGAACACGATGCAGAGTGTGTTACATAAGTGTTGTGAAACAGCAAACAGTTAACGTAAAAGGAATCGTAAAAGTTATTTCAAAATTACGACATTTGTAATATAATAATATATTTATATGTGTAAATAAATACAGTCTACAAACCCAATAATAAGTCATTCTCGACGAAGAGAGCAAGGTTACATCCACGTCTGTCTTTTAGTATAGTATACAATGCTCTGATATAAGCACAGCTAATGGAACAGAAACTCAATCCCTTACACACAGTTTCAGCCTAGGGGGTTCTTAGCATCACCGTCACAAAGATACACAACCCATACACTGATGCATATACTCTGTACATAGCGTGCTATCTTTGTGTGTTAGTTCAGTATCGTGCACACTGATAGTCTCACCACGAAGAGAATAATACGCCAGATCTGTGACATTTCTGTTCTCCAGGGAGGATCAATACGTAGAGAGTAGCAGTCTGGCCTGCATACTGGGCTGACGGCTAGTCATCACGCCTGTGCTTCATTTTAGCGGGGGAGGCAATTACAAGAGGCTCTTCGTTCTGCTTTAGGCCAAGGCTTCTTTCATTACAAAAGAAATGCATTATTTAACAAAACATTACCCAGTGCGATTCATTCCGGAAAAAGTTCAGAATGTCAGCTACTGCTTGAGTGACGCAATAAGCAGCGCCGAAACGTCCGCTGCCTGTAATGTGGAGTGTTATTATGAAATAGGAAGAATGACAAAACAAGGGGGAGGATTTATATAACCGCATCCCTATAGACACATATCAGAAGTTCACAAATCCTCAGCAGTATATATAGCCATCACCTGAGAACCCGAATGAGTGCAATGACAAGGCTAAGGGACGTACATCCAGAAATTCGTGGTTTGATTCTCTTCGCCTCAGTATCCAGCCTGCTCCTCACCCGTCTCCTAAATGTACAGTACCTAAACATATCGCTCATGTAATCTCGCCTTATGCTTCTCGTACAATACAGCTAACCATTTCTCTCATTTAACCACTCATTATGCTTCTCGTACATTATCACTAAGCATACCTGTCATGTAACTGTTGCTTATGCTTCACGTACAGTGTGGCTAAACCACGTATTTCCACGCACACAAGTGACATATTAACAACAAACACAGCGCTCGCAGAGAAGTAGATAATTCGTATGTTCAAAGCGTAATACAAGATTATGAACAGGCTATACTATAAGCGTTTGCAGAGAGGGGGTACAACTTAAAAATTTCGGAGAAGATGTCCGAAGAGTCGTGATTTGATTCCCGGTAGAGTCGAAAAGATGTTTCTTTTCCTCACAACATCGAGACCGACTACGATGCGCAACTAGCTTTGTTTTCAGTAGGTCCTGCAGGATTTTACCTGGGGTAAGGCGATCAGGGCTCAGAGCTGGCTAATCCCACACTATGTCGGATTGAAGAATGACTGAGGCTATAAGTCTTCCTTCATATCCCTTCATGCCTTGCGAAGGAAAGAATTTGCTCTACTTTTACAAGGTAAAGTGCATTCGTTGTACAGCAACAGCAACGCAAATTTGCGCGAAACGCAAAATATTTGATCCTGATATTACCGTGTAAAGAATATGTCTCTGTATATTCTTAACCTAATTATTCAGTTTAATAAAAAAATTCGGCTGCTTACTTGTGTCGCTATTTTACGGCAACCCATTCGCTTGATTATGCAGAGAACACTCACATCCAGAGAAGCTGGTGTGTTGGTGCATAATGAGAGGCTGTTTTGTGCCAACAGTCAATTAATAACTCCTACGTGAGGTTATTGTGTAACACTAAACAAGAGAACATTATACTTCGCAGACTTGCCAAAAGCCACTAACAGCAGAGCACAAATTTAATATCCACTACTCAGGTGACATCTGTGTACGTGAGGCAGTAGGAGAGTTGGTGATTAGGCCACAAATGTTTACGCTAAAACATTCGTCATATTTTCACATTAATGCGGTAATTTTAAAAACCGCGCTGGAACTGTTTTCCTGTAGTCCACATTCCGGATATTATGCTCTTTTCGAAAGCTGGAAAAACACTGGATAAATTAGAGACAGTCGGGAAGTATGTTTACAAACAAGTATTCGCATTTTGGATTTTTTTATGTCCAAGTCTAAGACCAGTTCCCATTTAACTGTACTGATAGCCAAATGCTTTTCCACAGCGTCCCCGCCATATAAGATTTAATAAATATCGCGCAACAAGCTTTCATATTCCCTGCCGATACTTTCCGTGTTCTGTGTTACCGTCCAATGTGTCATAGCTGCTAAAATAACGCGATCGTCTTTAAAGCTGTGGCCGACAAGAGTTTGCTTCATTTGCTCCATAAAAAGTTGACGAATTTCCCCGATATAATCACAGCAAATTCAAATTCTTTAGACATAAATTTAAAAGTCACATGAACTTAACTTGTCTGATCTCCGTATGTACTACCGATTGCCTTCAACTTTGTCCGTAAGGTCAGACTCATTCTGAAGCTCACAACAATACGGGTATTGTATTCTTCAGTGTGTGGCTTTATTAGGTGAAGAATAAAGGACCAACTTGATGTCACTTGCTATTTTATTTCACTTCTTATGTTTTCAACATGTTTCGGATATTAATATATCCATCATCAGGAGCTTGTGACTGTGTTGTTGAATTACTACATAGGTAGTTTTGTACACGGTTCGTTGTGTGTTGGAGGTTTGGTGCGGATGGGTTTGAGTAGCGTCCGTGTTGCGGGCGTTAGCCTGCAACACGGACGTGAAGGAATTTTTACTCGAGAAGAATGGTACATTCAGGACCGGATTGAACTCTGTGCGTAGAGATCATCAATAGAACTCCCTTCGTGTATTCTGGCCGAAGTTTACAGTTTGGCTCCTGTGTGTTGTCGCGCACGTTGATGTTCTGCAGTGCAGTAATAATGAACGTACATAAAAGTGGTCCAACTGTATTTACGAACAAATCTCTTTTCGGTTGCCAGATTT
>Ga0123354_10010367_pt1 | contig 14351 bp, 9 predicted proteins | sample TergutLab28metaG_2_FD_97872 | JGI IMG/M metagenome (GOLD analysis project Ga0123354, IMG submission 97872) | Labiotermes labralis P4 segment gut microbial communities from Petit-Saut dam, French Guiana - Lab288 P4 | ecosystem: Host-associated > Arthropoda: Insects > Digestive system > Gut ... | reverse complement strand
GGGGGGGGGGGTGGGGGTGTGGGGGGGGGGGGGGGGGGGGGGGGGTGAATTTGCAGCTGGCAGATGTCTGCCCGCTGCTTCTTTTCGCGCCGATAGGCGACAAAACAAAGGTAGTTAAAGAACTCTGATACGCTGTTGCAACCAGTGAGCCTTCATGCTCACTTGGTACAAGCGCCAGATTGTTTAACGATATCCCCATCATCGCTATTTTTCTCTTATTTCCCCTCGTGATTTCCCCGTTGCCCCATATAAATTATAAAATTTACATTTTAGTATATAATAGTTTAACAGATTTTTTTAATTTGTCTATCTTTCTTTGTTTTATGTTTCTTTGTTTTATTTTGAGCTCAACGTATCTGAGCTTGAGTGCCAAGGCTAACTTTGCGCCTATGCGCCAACTACTCCTCAGAGGAAATATTTTCGAGGAAGATCGCAACCTATTTTCGAGTGATGATTTGCGACTGGGTCAAGCCTTCAAATGGCAGATTGTAAAGCTGCGATAAAAAAGAGCTGCTGCTCACAGCAGAAAAACTACTTCATTTCAAGACTCTTCAAGTACTCGACAAGCTTCTGGACAGTAAGGAAAGGTTTGCCTTTCTGGTGACGAATACGTTGGTTGGCGTTGATAATTGCTGTTTCGATGAGTTTCGGTTTCGCGAATATTGCCTGACTAAGCCAGTCCAAGTCGGCTTTTGTAGACTTGCTAATCGCGATCGTATTACCATAGGCATTCTTATATTCGTTCAGTTTTTTAAGCAGGACGTCTTGACAGATTTCTCCTGATTGCTCAAAATGCTGCAAAAGAAACGCTTCAAATTGTGGACTTGAAAAGGCCAGCTCAACACTATGCGTTTGCGCGTATTCCTGTAGCTTTGAATAGGACATCGGCATATCATCATCGTCGCATACGGCCCAGCTGACGATCTCGTTATCTCTTAGCTCAAGTTCTTCGATGAGCCTTGTGCGTTCTTTGACAGTTCGGTCAATAAGAGCCGTATGTTGGCTGCCACCCTCGCCGAGAATTTTGATCCGTGCCAGAGTTAACCGATAGCGCTTTCGGATGATATCGAAGTAAGCTGCTTCAGTTTTCCTTCACAGCATATCAGCACGACGTGTGGGCGCGGAGGTTTCATCATGTGTGTGGCTCGTCCTGGATCATCGGAACACCGCCATAAAGCCCCTGACGGTAGCGTTTTCCAAATGCCTCGTCTTTGCGTACGGACTTATCGGCAAGCGAAGAGATGATCGATTCCTCAGAAAAGTTTCGCTCAACAAAGAAGATTTCCTCACGGCTTAAGATATCCGGAGACATGATCGAGGCGTTATGGGTGTTTAAGATCAGCTTTGCATGCTTCTTGTTGTTCTTTGATTTGAAGAGACCAATTATCACGTTAGCAAGATCTGGGTGAATAAACGTACCAAACTCATCGATGTAAATTGTTTTCCCATGATCAAGCGCGTCGATGACCGGGACGATCGTCTCCAGGAACTTTTGTGTTCCTACCGATTCTTGACGCCAAAAGTCGAACTGACGTATTCCTACGACGCTTTGATCTGCGTCACGGACAACGTGGCTCGTCTTCAGCGTTGTTCCCATGCCGATCTGGCTCTTTATCTCCTCGGGTAAAGGTAATGCTGCAAGTACCTCTTTAGGCATGGGCATCTTCTCAAGTTCAATGCCCTGGATTGAAAAATCGCATTCTTGTAGCAGCTTGATTGTTCTGTCAAGGAGGGCATGATCTCTCTTGAGTAGTTCAACGAATAGCGGCGCTTGATTTGGCGCCCCGCCTGGAATGATGACCAATGATTTTAATAGGTCGAAAACGAGACCAGCGTATTCATTGTTGCTCTCGTGCGCTTTGGTAATCAGGAGCGTATCTTTGCGCGTGACCTTTTGGAGGGTTTTACCAAATCCGAATTTATCTGCCGAAGCGCTCAAAGAGCCATCAGCTTTACGGAAAAAGATGATCCTGGCTTTGCCAGTTATTGACGGTTGTTCTTTGAGTTCTTCGTAAACTACTTGATCTCGGGTAAAACCGAAGGCGTAGGTGAGATAGCGGTCTGTGTGTTTGAAAAACAACTCAAAACACGATGGTTCCTGATCCGAGGTATCTTTCAATAGAAAAGGATCATAAGGTGTGACGAAGTTCGCGTCTGCTGAATTTGCAATATAGCTTTCTATCAGCGCAAGCGCTTGAGCGGTATTCGACTTACCTCCAGAGTTCGGACCAAAGAGCGCGGTAACGGCTTGGCCTGTTCCGGCGCCGAATTCAAGGATTTGCTCTGAATAGAAAGAACGGAAGTTTTTGATCTTGACTGACAGCAAGGTAGTCATGGCGAGTTCTCCTTTGGACGGATATACCATCGTAGCTTATAATTCCGTCTAATACAAGTATTTGCGGATGAATCACATTAATGGCATAGTAGAGGGAAGATTTCTGAGCAGTGTTCGATATAACAAGCTCAAAGCCTCATCGTATTTGATTTCAGCGTTGCCTTGTTGTGGGGCAACGCGTCCCCGTGCTTTCTTCTGGGCGTGCCCGCGAGAACCCTAAAGCTTGATCTCTCCGCCGTTAGGCAGTATCAATCGGTTGGCAACGACCCAGCTGGTGGCGCGCTCCAGGTCGAAGATCGCCTCCCGTGAGGGGCGCATATGGATCGGGATGTTATGCTTTGCACCGACGATCGCGGCGCACTCGGCCGCCTCGGCCAGATCCATGTTATAGACGCCGTCACAGGGGTAGAAGGCATAATCGATGTGCTGCTGAGCCAGCTTGTTCATACCGTTGACCTTGCTGGTGTCACCCGCGAAATAACAGGTGACCCCATCGATCTCGACAACGTACCCTACGCACTCATGGTCGTTGTGGTTCGCATTGCCTGCCTCGGTAGCGGTGACCGTAATGCCAGCGAGCAAGGGGTTGCTGTTGTCTTCGCCCTCGCCCTCACCGAAGATGACCCGCTTGTATCCAAGCATGTAGACATGGTGCCCCGGAGGCCCCTGGCCCTCGATGACATCAAGAATGTCACAAGCATGGATGACCCGGCCATCAGTCTTCATCGTGATCAAGTCCAGGTTATTGTGGTCAGAATGCTCATGGGTGATCAGTACGAGGTCGGCTGGCAGGTCATAGCCCTCGCCAGCGAATGGGTCGACATAGATGACCGCTCCCGCATCGTTTTGAAGTCTGAAACTTGCATGACCTTGATAGAGCAGTTTCGTCATAGTAGACCCTCTTTCGCCTTTTACCTGGTGTTTGTTCGCCCAGGAACCATTATAGCGCGCCGTCTATGCCGTCCATGCTTGGCATATAATACTAGGGACGTGCGTGCGCATGGCCAAGACGATCAATGTCTGGCGCGCCGGTAAAGACGCTATTGATTCACTAGTTGAGGGGAGTGGTCCCGCATAAGCAAGACGAAGTTTCTGGGGCGACTCAAAAGCAAGCTGAAGAATCTGCCGGTTGTTGTGGTCATTGTGGTCCTGCTGGTCAGCGTATGCGCGGTGATCCTCGCGTTGGTTGCGACGCATCGTATACAACTGACTTCCCATGGCGTTGAGTTTGGCGGCCCGCGTGTGGCGTATGTACAGAAGAGCGACCCGGACACAACGGCTTTCACGAACGTGACGCTCAATATCCCGGCAACCTGGGCGCAGGTCACGTTGGAACATGGCGATTCATATGGGTACGCGATCAAACTGCCCAGCGCTACCCAACAGGATCTTGACTGCACGGTGAAAAATGAGACCCTGAGTGTTGCGGCAAAAAATACCCATTCCTTACCGGATCTTGATTGGACCAGCCGGGGCTACAAGCAGGGCAAGGTCGTCATAACGGTGCCGCGTGGCGTGCAATTTGATGCAGTGCAGCTTAACCTGGCGGCCGGGGACTATACCATTGGGGATCTCAGCGCGCGGCAGGTGGCGGTCAACTGTCCTGCGGGCAACGTCCGCCTGGGGCAGATCACGGCAAGCCGGGTCGCTCTCAGCGTCCAAAGCGGCTCGATGCACTCCGATGGCATCTCGACGACGACCTTGTTTGAAACCGTGACGGCCGGAGAGCTTATCTCGCTTAACGCGAGGGCTTCAGTCGCGTCGTTGAGCGTCACCACGGGAGAGCTGCGCTTCACGGGCGACGCAAGTAAGCGGATGACCGCGAAAGTCACGACGGGTGACGCGTGGCTGAACCTGGCGCGTCCGCGCAACGCCTATGCGCTGATCTCAGAGATCGCGACCGGGGGCCTTTCTATCAACGGGCGCCTGGAAGGGCAGAGCTACGAGATCAACACGGAGCTGACCCAGCTCAACGCGTCAGTAGCTACAGGGAAAGCCTACCTTACCTTCAAGTAGCGAATGCGCCTGGTGACAACCCCCTTGGGGTGATTTTGTCATCTACTGGAATCGACGGTATTTTACCTCCCCATAATGCTTGACATACGATACTATACAAGATATAGTATTGGCTATCATATAACTAAAGCAATGAAAGGAGGTTAGCGTGTTTCAACTTGGTTCTGCCTTACTTGATGGCTGCGTCCTCGCTGTTTTGTCACACGGTGACGCCTACGGCTACAGCCTGACGCAGGAGATCAAAAACGTCATTAGTGTATCCGAGTCTACTTTGTACCCAGTCCTGAGGCGCCTCAAAAAGGAAGGTTTTCTTGTGACCTACGACCAAGCGTTTAACGGACGCAATCGTCGCTACTATCAGATCACTGAGAGCGGACGCGCTCACCTGCTCGAAACGATCAGTGAGTGGAGTCAGTACAAAGACGCGGTCGATTCTATTTTTGAAGGGGGTGAGCCCGCATGAATAAGACGGAGTTTCTTGAGCAGCTCAGGCGCAAGCTCAAAAACCTGCCGCCCGACGAAGTCAACGAAGCGCTCTCCTACTATGAGGAGTACTTCAGTGACGCCGGCCCTGAAAACGAGGCCGCGACGATCGCGGAGCTCGGCAGCCCCGCGGAGGTCGCCGCTGGCATCATCAGCGATTATGCGATCAAGGATGTTTCCGGCGATGAGGGCAAGAAGAGCACGGGGAGCAGCCTCTCGGTGATCTGGATCGTGATCCTGGGTATTTTTGCCAGCCCGATCGCGCTGCCGCTGGCCATTGCCGCGGTCGCGGTCATCATGGTGCTTCTGATCAGCGTCTTTGCGGTGTTTCTGTCGCTTGCGGCGTCTGCAATCGCGCTGATCGCGAGCGGACTCGTCGCGCTGATTTGCGGAGTCGTCGTGATGTTTCAGAGTTTTGCGAGCGGGATATTCTTTATAGGAACCGGCCTGGTGACCATCGCTTTGGGCGGCGCTTTGGGGCTGTTTATTGTATGGCTGACCAAGATCACCGTACGCGGGATCGCGCTTTTGGGCGCAAGACTTCTGAAGAAGCGGGGTGCATAGATCATGAAAAACGCTATTAAAGTGTTGTGGCTGGTCATCGCGGGGACACTCATTTTTGGCTTGGTACTGATGGCGATCGGTTTTGCCGCCGGAGCGACGCCTCATCTGCGGGTGACGCCGCAGGGGGTCAAACTGGTGGGCGATCACCCCAGCTCTTTCCAGAAGACCGAGCCAAACGCGGCCGCTTTCAAGAATGTCGAGATCGATCTGCCGGCGACCTGGACCTCGATCACCTTTGAGGAGTCCGATCATTACGGCTACGCGATCAACATTCCGACCGATAGCTCCTACCAATTAAGCGACGCCGTCGAGGGCGACACCTTAAGGATCGGCCAGGAAAGAGACCTGGGCTACTGGGGAGACCTGAACCTGAACTGGTCGGGCCTGAACTCCCTTGTGAACGGCTGGGCCGATAACACGCAGCAGGGCACGATCGTTGTTTCGGTGCCAAAAGGGACGCAGCTTGATACCGTGAGCCTCAAGCTGGCCGCCGGGCGCTATGTGATCGGTCCGGTGACGGCGCGTGACGTAAGCGTGAGTTGCCCGGCTGGCGAGACTAAGATCAGCAAGATCAGCGCCACTAAGGTTGACCTGGACGTGGCAGGCGGCTCTATGCGCGCCACCGGGATCAAGGCCGACATACTAACGGGTAGTTTGTCGGCAGGCGAGCTGTATGTGCTGGAAACCGACGCCAGGATGGTGTCGCTGGATGGTTCGGCCGGCCACCTGCGCTTCAGTGGCGACGCAACGGAGCAGCTGGGCGTCGAACTTTCCGCGGGAAGCGCCGAGCTTGATCTGGCGCGCCCACGTAACGCCTATGCGCTGACCACCGACGTTTCAGCAGGTAGCATCAGGGTAAACGGCGAGTCTATCGGGGGTTTGCGCGAGATAGACCCCGAACTCACGCCGCTTAATGCCAGAACTTCTGCCGGAACTATCAATTTAAGCTTTCAGTAGTTACGGCGTCCGGTGCTCGAGATATCAGCGACAAGTAGAGGCGCGCCGTTTTGGCGCGCCTCTTGTTGGGAGTAGCGGGGCTGCCATTCTTTAAATTCTGTCGAATTTAGTAAATAGTGCTTGAGTTGCTCATCGTATTCTTTAAAAATTGCAAAATTTAAAGAATAGAAATCATTAGGGGCGCGCGCGCTTCTCCACTCTCCTGCATGCTTTCCTTGCGGATACTCCTTTCTGGGGAGGCAGTATTGTACTTTCTTACGGACGCTTTTTCGCCGGGGCTGTTTTGTACTAAACAAGGAGTTATGGGGTGATACTTGACTCGATATGCGCAAATTCTTGCCTGAAATGCCGCAAAGCAGTCAGAAAACCACCCCAACAAAGAATTCAGTACAAAAGTGCTAGAATACAGCAATGAAAGTGTTCATCAGTCACAGGTCAGCTCTCGAGTACTGGCGCCTCCGCCGCACGCAGCACAATGGGCCAGGCGAGCGAAAGCTCCTGGCCTCGCTGCCTGGCACTCCACCTGCTACAGCGCAGGTAAAACGCACGGGTCTTACGCTGCCACTTCACGTCTTGCTGAGTGACCCGATCGGTCGCTGGCGATCCCAGACAATGAAGCAGCATGTGTTCATCGGTCCTACTCCTTTTGGCTGTTTTGTGGCTGCTAAAGACGACCTCATGGTAAGTTCACCGGAGTTTTGCTTTCTTCAGATGGCGAGCGAACTTAGTCTGGTGGAACTCATCGAATTGGGTTTTGAGCTGTGCGGTGAATACTCCCTGTTTGTCGAGGACGACCCCGATGTGTCAGAAAGTGGCTTCTACAACCGAAAAGCCTTGACCAGCACAAAGAAGCTGGATGCATTCGTCGCGCGCATGCCACATGTCTGGGGACAGCTAAAAGCCAGACGTGCGCTGCGCTATCTTTTGGATGGGTCAGCTTCTCCTATGGAAACCAAGCTTGCCATACTTTTGACACTGCCCTATAAATTGGGCGGGTATGGGTTTATCCCGCCAAAGTTGAACAGTCGCCTTATGCCCTCGAAAACTGCCAAGAGGACTTCCAGTAAGGGTTTCTATTCCTGCGATCTGTACTGGCCGGATTATGGTGTCGCCGTAGAATACGACAGTGACTTGTTCCACACTGGCTCGACTCGCATTGCTGATGACTCAAAGAGGAGAAATACTCTTGCTCTGATGGGGGTCACTGTGATAACGGTGACAAAACAGCAGCTCTACAGTAGCAGAGAACTCGAGAAGGTCACAAAGATCCTTGCTGGCTTCCTGGAGAAGAGACTAAAATACAAAAACCCAGGATTTTCCATCGCGCATCGTGAGCTGCGCAACCAACTGCTGTAGGCGTTCAACTATTTTGCATTACTAAGGGGGCTCTGGTATGGCGCCGGGTTGGTGGTGCGCTTCTTTTGCACCAAGCGAGAACTCTGCGTCCCCTGCACGCTTTCCTTGCGGGCGCCATCCGGGGGCAGTTTTGTACTTCCTTATGGACGCTTTTCTCAGGGGCAGTTTTGTACTAAACAAAGAGATTTGAGGTGATATTCGACCCGATATGCGCAAATTTTTGCCTGAAATGCAGGAAATCGCAAAGAAAACCACCTCATAACTAAGACTTTGGTACAAAACAGCAGGAATAGCACACCCGTAGCCTCGAGTTTTAGTGAGGCGCCGCTTATGGGACGCCGCGACGTCAGTAGTACTGGTTAGCGCTGCTGTGTTTACCCATGATCGTTTTGCTGCTGTTCTCGAGTTTGTGGAAGCACTCTCGCGCTGATCGCGCTCTATTCTTTTCCGCTCATCTTTTTGTCGATCAGCAGGCCAATGAGGTCGTTTACCACCATCGCCACAAAGGCGACCGCCAGCGTCATGCCCCACTGCAGGGGATCAAGCGGGGTCAGCTGGAAGAGGTGGCGCAGGCCGGGCACATATATTACGAGGAACTGCAGCGCGAAGCTGCCAGCGATGGCGGCCAGCAGCCACTTGTTCTTGATGACCTCGCGCGAGAAGACGGACTTGGTCTCGCTGCGAAACGTCAGCGTGTGCAGCAGCTCGGCGAGCACGATCGCAGCAAAGAGCATTGTGCGCGTGGTGTCTGCGGCAGTGAGCACCATGCCGGGGGCGTGTGACTCGACCAGCGGGGCAAAGACATAAGCAAGCAGCAGTGCGACTGCCGTCATCACGGCGCCCTGGGAAAGTATCTGTACCCAGCGCGGCAGCGTCAGGATCGGTTTGCTCGCGTCGCGCGGGCGGCGGCGCATCACGTCGTGCTCGGCGGGGTCGACTCCCAGCGCGAGCGCAGGCAGGCCGTCAGTGATGAGGTTGATCCACAGCAGTTGCAGCGGCAGCAGCCCAACACCTCCGGCTCCCAATGTAAAGAACGAGGTGATCGCGACGACCAGGACCTCGGCGATGTTGCAGCTCAGCAGAAAGAGGATGACCTTCTTCAGGTTCGCAAAGACGGTGCGGCCTTCTTCGACGGCGTGCACGATGGTGCTGAAGTTGTCGTCGGCAAGCACCATGTCGGCGGCTTCGCGCGTAACGTCGGTGCCGACCACGCCCATGGCCACGCCGATGTCGGCGCGCTTGAGCGCGGGCGCGTCGTTGACACCGTCGCCGGTCATCGCGACAATGTGACCGCGCGATTTCAGCGCCGCAACGATCCGGATCTTATGCTCGGGGTTGACGCGCGCGTAGACGCGGATGTCGGGCACGGCAGCGGCAAGCTCTTCGTCGCTCATGCGCTCGATGTCGGCGCCGGTTACAACACGAGATGACAAAGGGTCAGGTACTTTGTCATGCGCGCATGACAAAGTACCTGACCCTTTGTCATCGTCCTCGCGCAGGATGCCGATCTCGGTGGCGATCGCGCGCGCGGTCAGGGCGTGGTCGCCCGTGACCATGGCGATCTGGATGCCGGCGGCCTGCGCGGTAGCCACGGCGGCGGGCACCTCCGGGCGGGCAGGATCCTGCTCGGCCATCAGGCCGATGTAGGTGAGGCCGGATTCAACAGCCGCTACGTCAGTTTCGTCAGGGTCAGGCGTTGCGTGTTCGCGCAGCGCGAAGGCGAGCGTGCGCAGGCCACCCTCGGCGAACTGCGTGTTGGAGGCGGCGATTTGGTCGCGCAGGGCCTCATCCAGTGCCACACGCTCATCATTGATCAAGGCATGGGTGCAGAGCGGCAGCGTGGTGTCAACGCCGCCCTTGACATAGGTCACGAAGCGCCCGCCCTCTGCGTCGTGTGTTGTGCTCATGCGCTTGCGATCGGAGTCGAAGGGGATCTCGGCAATGCGCGGCCCTATTACCAGGCCGGGCGCCAGATCACGCGCGGCGGCGATGAGCGCGGTCTCGGTCGGGTCGCCAACCAGCTCATCGTCGGCGGTATAGTGGGCGTCGTTGCAACCCGCCGCGATGGTCAACAGCAGGCGCAGCCCTTCGATATGACAAAACGGTGCCTGACCCCCTTTTGTCATGTCCGGAGTGTCACCATCCGGTAGTTCGGGCACAAGCTCGCTGCCATCGACGGCCACAACGCGCGTGCCTACCAGCAGCTTGCGCACGGTCATCTGGTTCAGGGTCAGCGTGCCGGTCTTGTCGCTGCAGATAAAGGTCGTCGAGCCCAGAGTTTCAACGGCATGCAGGCGCTTCATGATGGCGTGCTTTTCTGCCATGCGGCGCACGCCGAGCGACAACGATACCGTCACAATAGCCGGTAGCCCCTCGGGGATGGCAGCCACGGCCAGCGCGATGGCCACCAGCATCGCCTCGGTCAGGCTTTGCCGGAAGCTCGGGTGCGAAAAGGCCGCGATAAGCCCTCCCGCCTGTCCGCCCAGCGAGATCACGATCTCCTCGATAAACACCAGCACAGCGATGACGATGATGGCCAGGCCGATGCGCTTGCCCACACGGCCCAATTCCTGCTGCAGCGGGGTCTCGCCCTCCTCGGTCTCATTGAGTAAGGTCGCGATCTTGCCCATCTCGGTATCCTGGCCGGTACTCGTCACCACAAAAACGCCGTGTCCCACCGAAACCGTGGTCCCGCCAAAGACCATGTTCTCCTGATCGCCCAGCGCGGTGTGCTCGCCCTCCAGCGTCTCGGCAGTCTTGCGCACCGCCTCGCTCTCGCCAGTCAGCGCGGACTCGACGCAGCGCAGCGCGCCGACCTCAAGCAGACGCCCGTCAGCGGGCACGGTATTGCCCGCTTCCAGAAAGGCGATGTCGCCGGGGACCAACTCGGCAGCGGGCAACTGCTGCTCGACGCCGCCTCGCAGAACGGTGGCGACTGGCGCCGACAAAGTTTTAAGCGCCTCAAGCGCCTGGCCTGCGCGATACTCCTGGATAAATCCCAACACGCCGTTGAGCAGCAGGATGATAACGATCGCTATGGCCTCGATAACCTGGCCCTCGATCGCGGCGATAATGACCGCGGCGAACAGGATGTAGATCATGAAGTCCTTGAACTGCTCCAGAAAAATCTTCCACTTGGGGGTGGGCGGTTTCTCCTTGAGCTGGTTGGGGCCACAGGCGACCAGGCGGCGCGCGGCTTCGTCGGCAGAAAGCCCGGTCACCGCATCAGTGTCAAGCTTGGTGAGCGTGGCCTCAGCGCCAAGGTTGTAAAAAGGCGTAGTCATGTTCTCTATTTTCTCATATAAGCCAGAGAATCAGGCGCTTTCAGCTGACGTAAGGCGCCCCCATGTCATTAAGAGATCAGCGAGGGTTGCGCCTCTTACTGCCCCGCCTGCGACTTTCTCCGGCATTTTACGATTTCATACAAAATAAAAAAATATCACTGCGGGGGGTAACATCGCATACGCAAAATGTGCCTTGTAAACCGTGGAATTATCTATAACAAAATAGAGGGGTTTTCTTAATTACTACATTAATCACTAATAAGTGGTAAGGCTGCTGCCTTAGGCGCGGGGGACTGCTGCTTTAGGCGCGGGGGCGATGACTAAAGAGATGAGTGACATTTAATGGGAGGGGAAGTATTGGAAATGCGGGCAGCAAAGCGCAAGAATAAGGCGCTTCTTCAACGTATGGCCAGCTTTGTGCTGGCAGGTGCGATGATTCTCAGTGTTTTAGGCGGCGCTTCTCTCAAGACCGCCCAGGCCTCAGGGCCCGTAGGTGATGTCATCTTCAACTATCCCTATTCTCCACAGCCACAAACAAGCCCAACGAGCGTTACGAGTATCGATTGGAATCATGTGGTTGATCACAATGATCCAAGCGTTATAGGGGGTTCTGGCGCTGGCAACGTGCCACTCCAGGCTTACGAGCAGGCTTATACCGAAGAAGCCTCTGCCTATTACAACGGAAAAGCTACTCCTGACCATGTGGTCTTGAGCAATGACCCTACGGCGGGGGGCGCCATTGCATTTTATGGTTACGGCAGGGCGCCTTATATGGATTATGTGTTCTCCTCGACCGATGACGCTGCGTCCCAGGGCCTGTCTTTTACGATGCGTCCAAGCTATATGGACTTCCGCTCTTTTTCAGAGTCAGGCTATCTCTTTGATGGAGAGATGACCACTGACGCGCAGGGCGCTACCTACTACACTGGCTATGCTGTCATCCTCTCTTATGTCAATCGAACGGGGGATGTCAACAATCCTAACGGTACCGCGACCCTGGGCATCTACTATCTTGATCACGAGCCTTGGAACACCGAGACTTTCAGTCCTGGCAATACCACCAATACCCGCACCCTGATCGCAACGGTAAAGACCGGGATCAACAATCTTAGTTCGGCTTCCTATCGTGTCAGTGTCGAGATCGATCCGGCAACGCGTGCCTTTAAGGTCTATGTTGACGGTACGCTGTACGCAAGTGTTGGGACCCCCATAGGCGGCGCGTCAGGCCCGACTGGCTTCGGCTTTTATACAGGCTACTATGCCCATGACGACACGGTGCTGACCCGTATCCGCTATGAGGAGATCGCGGTCATCACTAAGAGCAGCGTCGAGCCTCCCACCCCTGTTACCAGCCAGGTAAACTTTGAAGAAGAGGGGACGGGTACGGTGATCCGTGACCCGGAGAGCGAGACGGGATACGTCGAACAGCTCTACCGCATCGTCCAGCCACAAAAAATCACCTTTGGTGGAGAAGACTATTACCTCGTAAGCAACAGCAGGGATGCCTCTACGCGCAGCGATATCGGGTCGCTGCGATACCTGGATGATCCCAACGCTAACGTCACCACGCTTTACTATGCCAAGGCCTCAGATCTTGCCGCAAAAGCACCCGAGAAAAACGCCCGGGTAAACAATGGGGAGTGGAGCAACGGCACGACTGATACCCCGGTACCAGTCGTAGCGGGTGACCAGATCGAATACAGCATCACAGCCTATGCGCCCTCTTCTGCGACTCCTATGATGATGCAGGGCACTAATGGCGACGCCACTGATACGACCTGGTGGGGCCAGAGTACCGGCGCGCCACAAGTCCAAAAGAGCCAGGTCACAACCGTTACCTTCGTTGACCTTCCCGCACCGCTTCAGATCGGCACGGCCGTAGACCAATTTCTGGCTCAGTATAATTCTGTCTGGGCAGGCAAGCCGATACTGAAAGCCTGGGACGCGACAGAAACAGACCTTTCGCTTAACCCTGACCTTGTCAATCAGAGAGTAATCGCCTGGGTCACCGCCAACGCAACCGGAGGCTATGACCTGTTTATAGGGGGACAAGACGGCGTCTGGATGAGCTCATCTTCAGCTGCCTCGTACTTGTTTAACAACTTTACCAATGTTACCTCGATAGATTTGACCAACTTCCATACGGATAAGGGCACGAACATGAGCTATATGTTCGCATCGGTTGGCTACAACCTGACAACACCGCCGACCATTGTTGGCCTGAACAACTTTGAGTCCTCACAGGTCTTATATACCGACTACATGTTTTATCAGTATGCCTATGGCTCGCTGACACCGCCGACCCTGGATCTGACCCACCTCGACACCTCAAATGTCTTAAGCACCAACTCGATGTTTCGCGAGTATGCCTACAACTCGTTGACACCGCCTACCCTGGATCTGACCCACATGGATACCTCCAACGTCGTATACATGAGCAATATGTTTGCCTACTTCGCTTACAGCGCGATCGGTACGTCTACAAACCCCGTGACTCTGGATCTTACCCACTTCAATACCGCCAATGTCACCTACATGGACTTCATGTTCTGGGGTTTTGCCTACAGTTCGCCTGCGCCGCCGGTCTTGGATCTCACCCACTTCGACACGTCAAGCCTTACGTGCACAAACTGGATGTTTCGGGAGTATGCCTACAGCGCTACCACGCCGCCAATCTTAGATCTGACTCACTTTGACACGTCTAAGGTCGCCTACATGAGCTATATGTTTTACCAATATGCCTACAGCGCGACCGGGCCGACCCCTGTAGTCTTAGACTTAAGTCGCTTTGATGTTTCCAGTGTTACGTATGTAGACTTCATGTTTGCATACTGCGCCTATAACTCGGCGCCCTTTACGCTTGATTTGAACTGGTGGAGGCTCGGTTATGCTGTAGGCGGCACCAATATGACCAACACGTTTAATAACTGCCGCATGCTCACAACGCTTAATATGCAAAGCGCCAATTTCAGCAACGCAACGATTACCGGTACCAGCGGCGTATTTACCAACAGAAACGCAAACCTGACTGTTACAGTAAACACAACAGCAAATCGGACCTGGATGTTGGCGCTTTCGCCTGCGCCGCCAACAGTGACTGCCGCAGGACTGCCTACGGGTACGCGTCCGGCTCCGCTGCCGGTAACTTTGATCCCGCCTCTTCCTATCTCGGACCCAGGGACTTCTGGCGTCTCCCAGACACACCTCACCGATACCATCCCTGCTGGTTTAACCATTGACCCGAGCTCTATTACCGGGACGCAGAGCGACACCCCTTCAGATAACGCTATTACCTGGCAGATCATAGGACAGAGCGTTTTCTGGTCAGTCCCTGATACGATGTTTCCGGCAACAGT
>Ga0123354_10010366_pt1 | contig 14351 bp, 9 predicted proteins | sample TergutLab28metaG_2_FD_97872 | JGI IMG/M metagenome (GOLD analysis project Ga0123354, IMG submission 97872) | Labiotermes labralis P4 segment gut microbial communities from Petit-Saut dam, French Guiana - Lab288 P4 | ecosystem: Host-associated > Arthropoda: Insects > Digestive system > Gut ... | reverse complement strand
GCTGTAAGTGGCACAAGTCGCTGTTTGTTCTCAGATAAATACAAAACACATAAATACAGTGTGGGCAGAACGTACAGTTGTTGAATGTTAAACTGTTGGTGCATCACGTGACCGGTAGGCTTTTAGAAGGTTAATGTTGTCCTGCAGAATTTGGAGAGACTGGAAATCAAATGAACGCAGCAGTGATGGTATACAAAAGTGTAGAAATGGTAGGGTACGAGGACTATGGAGTTGTAGAAAGCTTAAGGTTGCCTCAACAGAGAGAAGTCTTTGTCTTCTGGATAAATCAACGTAGTATTTGGGACTTAGCATTAATTTTAAGAATATGTATGTGGACTGTCATCCGGGGATCGAATTCCTGTGGGGAAGATAATATCTGCATCAACCCAGACCGGCTCTGAAGCCCACCGAACCTCCTATAAAATGAGTACCTCGTCTTTCCGCGGGGTATAGCGGCTGGGATGTGGCTTTGATCACCCACAGTCCATGTAGGGCCGATGTTAAAGAAAGAATAGAGCTAAACCTCTACTCCCCCTCTGGGTCTTCGCGGCCTCTTCCAGTGTGAAATGTACCTTTATCTTTACCAGCAACCATATGGCTTTTGAACATCGTAGGTCTCTGCATTAGGTAGGTTTCGCCCTTTTTATAGGCCACGAAGGCCTTTAGGGTGAGTACAGGTATAGCTCTACTCTTTCTAGGACCTCGGCACTAGGTGGGGTGGGGGTAAGCCCCACACCCCGGCCGCTTCTACCCTCGGGAAAGACCCGGTATCCATTGTACAGGAGGCTGGGTGGGCCCCAGGGCCGGTCTGGACGGGCGGAAAATCTCGTCCCCACTGGGATTCTATCTCGGTTCGTCCAGCCCATAGTCAGTCGCTATACCGACTGAGCTTCCCGGCACAAGTCCATGAATTATAAACGGTAAATAAAAGGAATGTGTGCTTACGAAATGGTAGACCTGTTTGTTTGTTTGTTTTTCTCAATGCTGACAAATAGACTCACAAAGATAGGAGTTCAGAGGCTAGAGCAAGATTTATAGTTACTGCGGAGGAATGTTAGAATACGAGGGTTTGGGCGTGACGTATGTTTTTGTTTGTTGAATTCTGAGGTTAGTGGTGAGCATGGCGACCAAAATTGTGGTTGTTGGACGGTGTGACAGAAGACTTGGCACTTTCGGGTGTTAGCGGCTTAAGAAAGGGAGCCAAATGCAGAGGAAAATGGAAGAAAAGACATCATAGAAGCCAAGGCTCACGGAGAGCTGTTGGGCTGTTGCTGATGCCGATGTATGATACGTCATTTTAAGATTATTTCCTTATAAAATTTTACCTTCAAACGAGGATGCTCTGTGGCTGGTTTCAGCTTCTCACATTGAAGACAACAAATGTTACCATCTTGTGCGATGTGACTTCGTGCAGTCTGGTAAAATAATTACCTAAAGTTTGGGAGAAATGTCTTTTTTTGTTGCTGTACTGAACGGTGTGGTGGACCCGGTAGCTCAGTCGGTATAGAGACTGACTATGGGCTGGAAGTTCCGGGATCGAATCGTGGTGGGGACGAGATTTTCCGCCCGTTCAGACCGGCCCTGTGGCCCACCCAGACTCCTGTACAATGGGTACCGGGTCTTTCCCGGGGGTAAAGTGCGACCGGGGCGTGCTGCTGATCACTCACCCCCTTCTAGTGCCGCGGTCATGGAAGAGTAGAGCTATACCTCTACCCACCCTCTGGGGCACACCGGGCCTGTAATTTGAAAAATTTACCTTTACTGAATGGTGTGGCTTCCCGAGAAATTGAAATCATTTTGTTTGAACTTTGTTCCACACTGTGCCATATAATAAGAAAATATTGACTCTGTCTGTCTGTCTGTCCGTCCGTCCGTCCGTCTGTCTGTCTGTCCGTCTGTCTTTCTGTCTGTCCGTCTGTCCGTCCGTCCTTCCGTCTGTCCGTCCGTCCTTCCGTCTGTCCGTCCGTCCTTCCGTCTGTCCGTCTGTCCGTCTGTCCGTCTGTCCGTCTGTCCGTCTGTCTGTCCGTCTGTCCGTCCGTCCTTCCGTCTATCCGTCCGTCCTTCCGTCTGTCCGTCTGTCTGTCCGTCCGTCTGTCTGTCTGTCCGTCCATCCTTCCGTCCTTCGGTCCGTATGTCCGTCTGTCCGTCTGTCTGCCGGTCCTTCTGTCTGTCCGTCCGTCTGTCCGTCCCTCCGTCCGTCCATCTGTCTGTCCGTCCGTCCGTCTCTCTGTCGGCCTGTCTGTCTGTCTGTCTGTCTCCGTCCGTACGTCCTTCCGTCTGTCCGTCTGTCTGTCTTTCTATCTGTCTGTCTGTCTGTCTCTCCATCCATTTTTTAACAGCTGTCGCCGTCTTCCGGAAACCAAACGCCATTCCTCCCTCTTTCTCCATTGATCTGGTTCTAAATTCCTGTTGTCATGGCTGCTTGTACTTCTTGCTTCCACGGTTTTCTTGGACGTCCTCTTTTCCTTCCCTCCCATGGTATCCAATCCATAATTAATTTTTCTATTCTCTCCTCTGGCATCCTTTAGACGTGGCCATACCATTGTAGTCTTTTCTGCTGTGTAATATCTATGACGTCCGGCTTCCCTTTCACTCCTATTATTTCCTTTATATATTCACTTTTAATTCTTTCCATCCTTGATTTTCTTGCTGCCCTCCTTAGAACATCCATTTCTGTAGACAAAATTTTATGATAAAATTCTCTTCATCACATCGTACGTTATTTTAACTCTTACTCTAAACTAAATGGAAATCCAATGAGTTAAAAAGGTAATGGTAAAGGTAAAGTGTTCCCATTTCAGACCCGGTGTGGCCCAGAGGGTGGTTAGAGGTACAGCTCTACTCTTCCATTGTCGCGGCACTAGAAGGATCCCATTGAGTGTTCACCGTATTACACCTAAAATGTTCTCTATTGGCCTGAAAATGACCGTTTACGGTCGAAACATGTAGCCATAATTGTGACCTGAATGTATATACAGGGATATTCGAAATGATTGTCGGTGTTTTAACTATTTGCTATCTCGTTCTGTAGATGCAACACCATGTGATTTCTTTCTATGTGGTTACGTCAAGTATCAGGTTTATGTTCCTCTTCTTCGGCGCTATTATCCTGGTACTGAACGTACGAATCAGAACCGCCATTGAAACCATCACCGCTGACATGCGGAACGAATTCAATTATCGTGTTGATGTTTGTAGAATCACAAACGGTGCAAATATAGAGCACCTGTAGCGTATGTAACGAAAACTTGGAGTGTCGTTCTATTAAATAAAAAAATAAATATACTGCTATCTCAAGTGTATTGTGTATGACAAGTTGTTAAAACCCCGACAGTCATTTCAAGTAACTCTGTATATTATCGCTGTACTGATATATAGTTTTTATTGACGGAGTAAAATACATTATACAAAAAAAATTCTAGCATCTCGCAGCAGTACAATTGACTCATTCGCTCTTCTAGGACATTACTCAACATATGTCGGTATTTTTAGGCCGAGACGTCGGTAAACAACTACCACATACGCTGCGTAACGTCCTAGAAGAACAAAGTCTTAATGGAAAAAGTGTACATCCTTTTCTATTAAACTAAATATTATATTACAATAATCTAACAAATCATTAGCCATCAACCTAATAAGTCAAACTTTGCCGGAAATGTGGTATAAATTATTCAACTAATTAATATTTATCTCTCTCTCTCTCTCTTTCTATAAACCAAAACGCCTAAATTTGGTATAAAGCCTGAAGTGTAATCGCCAAACTGCTCAACTCGGTGTAAAGTGAATTTCTATTACAGTCAATGTACCTTACCTTGTACCAACAGCAGAAGGTAATGCATTGTAGTGCCGTTACAATAATCTTGGTAATAACTGTACTGAATCATAATGCAGGGTGAGTCTCTCGCTAGAGGCCCCAAACTATTGTCTATGTATACAGTAGAACAGCGCGGGTTTCTCGTTCGTAAATACTGACAAACAGGTTCATTTAAAGCATGTCAGACGGCATTTCGAACGGAATTTGGTGAAAGACGTGCACCATCGAAGTGTTCCATCCAGAAATTGGTTAAAAAGTTACAGACAAGGGGAAGCCGATCTAACGATTGCCAACATCTTTCTTTGGGGTCTATTGAGGGGCAAAGTGTAAAAAATACACCCCGCACAATCGAACAACTCAAAGACGCTATACGCCAAGAGATTCAAGTCGTCAACGTCGACACTTTGAGAAAAGTATTCCAGAATTTGAAGAAACGCATTCAAGTATGCTTGGATATGAAAGGAGATCAGTTTCAACATCGATTATGAGCAGGTCCTGTTTTGGATCTTTCCCGGTATGTGTATGTAAATTTTCAAGTCATTATCTCAATAACATAATTTTTTATAGACAATAATTTGGAGCATCTAGCGAGAGACTCACCCTGTATTTCTTCAGCCGCAGATACATGACGACCGGTAATCAATTTGTTAACAAGTGAGGGCGTTTACCGGGTTGCGTTAGGCTTTATAGATTAGAGCTGACAAGTCATGCATTCTTGAAAGTATAACGATCTGATCAGGTCACTTCTGGATTCGAGCGTAGTAAAGAGTAATTAACTGATAGATATTGCTGACTTCTGCGGCTGTGACTGGTCGATTTCTTTCTGGGTATGAAAGCAATAACATTATTAAGCTTCTACTTAATATAAATCCATGAGTAAATTTAACATGCGTTACAATGTTTTGTACATTCTGCAGGATGACGGCGCCTGTACCGGTGACGAGCCGAAGGACGAGTTCGTCTGCAGGTCCGATCAGTGCCGGCAGGCGGCCAGCCGCATCCTGGCGTCAATGAACTGGAAGACTGACCCCTGTCGTGACTTCTATAAGTTCGCGTGTGGCGGATGGTCTCCAAGGACAGGGGTCGGACGTCGGAATATGTCCGGTCACTACGGTCAGAACCCGGAGTTGAGTTTCAGCACTCTACAAAAACACGTGGATCAACAAATTCAGAGTAAGTTCTGTATTTTCAATAAAGGGGGGTAGCAGTCAAATTCCTAGGACGGAGGACCACGTGTCACTCCAGCGCAGTCCATGTGGAATTTGTGGTTTACAAAATGACTCTGAATTAACTTTCTCTTCGAGTGTTTCAGTCATTACCTCTACATCTTGATACCAGCAATGCTTGATCTTCATTCGTCTGTCCATCCGAGGGATGGACAATACTCCCCCCCCCCCCTTTGAGGGTGCAGTTCTAGAGCATAGTTTCAGAGACTAAACAAGATAGGAAATATCCCGCATAACGTAACATTTCTGGAACATTTGACTTTTTAGTTCCCTATATATTAACCCTGGGGGACAGAGGTAGCACAGCGGTTAAGGTGCTGTGCTAAAAATCAGAAGGTTGCTGGTTCGATTCTAGACGGTGTCAGTGAATTTTTCGTTGACATAAAATCCTTCTGATCGCAATATGGCCCTGGGAACGACTCAGCCTCTTAACAGAAATGAGTACCAGGAATATTTACCGGGGTAAAGGCGGCCGGTGCGTAAGGATGACAATCTTACCATCATCTTGTGCCTTTATCACGTAATCTGGGAAAATTAACTTCATGGAACCCTCTGGGCCCCTCGGGCCTGTAATGGGACTGCTTTACCTTTACCTTTATATATTAGCCCTTATCCTACTAAAGTGGAGAATATGGCGAGCTCCTAATAATGCCAGCAAATGGTAGATGGGATTTAACTCGGCGTTTAAAGGCTTACTTTCATGAATACTTTTTAAGATCGCTGTATATCCTGGTAGTTCTTATCCGCATTTTCAAATTTTAAACCATCTAAATTTTAAATCTGCTCTGTATCTGAACCAATTATGTGTATCCAAATATATCAGATATTATGAACAGAGACACCGACACATCATCGTGCTCCATCTGCGTACAGACCGTCGGCTGTTCCTTTAGCCTTAGCGTACCGCACAGAAAACAAAGTATGCTTCATTCCTAAGTCCGAGAATGGCGATATATTGTAAGTGTACGCAGATATTAAAGTAGATTTTTGTGATTTTTGTCCGGTTTTTAAAAATCAGAGTGGTCCGGGTAGCTCAGTCTATATAGTGACTGAGCTACGGGCTGGACGGTCCGGGATCAAATCTCGGTGAGGACGAGATTTTCCGCCCTTCCAGACTGGCCCTGAGACCCAATCAGCCTCCTGTACAATCGGTAACGTGTCTTTCCCGGCGGTAAATTGCGGCCGGTGCGTGTTACAATATAACATTTCATGACGGAGTTCTAAATGTATTTAGTGGCTTTCCGATTTAACCGACCACCGATGTAGGAACTGCGAACTACAACTATCTCGGTCCTCGTGACCATCCGCCTTCAGGACTCAGTAGATCAGTTACAGTCCTGTCCCTGTCTGTACAACTAGGAACAGGAGATATTCTGAAGCAAAAAATATTAGCGGAATGTTACCTGGAAGGGGTGATGTGATAGTATTCGCAGTGGAGCCATGTTGCCGCGTGTCACTGGGGAACAGTGCGTTGATTTTTATGTTCGTCTAGTCCTGCAGTTACCTTATTTCCATAAGTTATAAATTTAGCGATTAGCAACCAGAACCGGTACAGGCACATTCATAATGAAATGACAGCTAAGGTTTTGCACATTCCCGTAATGAATATTGTCGTAAATAATTTAGATAATATCGTATGTCCCTACGTCACACCATTATGACGTCACCGTATAAATTATATTCAATCAGCAGTCGGAGATAAATGAACAGTAGTTATAAAATATTTATTCATCTAGATGTAATTTTTATTCTTTCTGTTGGACTTTTCCTGAGCGTCTGAATGTTATATGCCGACGTTTCGGAACACTCTGTCTGTTCCATCTTCATAGATGCTGTAAGGAGAAAGACACCACTTATTAAGATGGAAATGGCATTGTTCTGAAACGTCCGAACATAAAATTCAGACCCCGGGAGCACCCAAGATAAAGAATACAACGTTCAGAACTCGGCGAAAGTTTGAAATCTAGATTAAGTGCCTTACTACGAAGTTAAAGAGACTGTGTACTGTTTATTATTATTATTAAAAGTCTCTTAGACTGAGCAACGTATAGATTATGAGAAGATGGGTGGAGCATGTAGTATGCATGGGAGAAATGAGATATTAATTTATGTGAATTTATCTGTGTAAAAGCTGAATTGAATAGATGGTTTATCTGCTTATTGGCTTCTGTTGTGGCTAAAAAACATTGACTGTTTCATTCTGCGAGTGTAAAATTTAGTCTTCGGTTAGGAGAAGGATACAGGCTGTGTTTCAGAACTGATCGTTGATAATATTTGGGTCAAGGGGAGAAGAAGCAGTTCGAATTCTAGTGGGAAATGTTTTTTTTTTTTAATTTCTTTAACAATTTGGTCTGCTTGTAGATATAAATCATACATGCAATCCAAAACTACGCTCTTCCTATATATCTAAATCATACGTGCAGCCCAAAACTACGCTCTTCCTATATATCTAAATCATACGTGCAGCCCAAAACTACGCTCTTCCTATATATCTAAATCATACGTGCAGTCCCAAACTACGCTCTTCCTATATATCTAAATCATACGTGCATTCCAAAACTACGCTCTTCCTATATATCTAAATCATACGCGCAGTCCAAAACTACGCTCTTCCTATATATCTAAATCATAGTGCAGTCCAAAACTACGCCCTTCCTATATATCTAAATCATACGTGCAGTCCAAAACTACGCTCTTCTTATATATCTAAATCATACGTGCAGCCCAAAACTACGCCCTTCCTATATATCTAAATCATACGTGCAGTCCAAAACTACGCTCTTCCTATATATCTAAATCATACGTGCAGTCCAAAACTACGCTCTTCCTATATATCTAAATCATACGTGCAGTCCAAAACTACGCTCTTCATATACAGGGTGTGTCTAAAATTTCGGTAAATGGTCCGATATCTCAACGCAACATGGGCCAGATGGTCGCGAATGCACATGGCTATCCAGAGATACGTCGAGAAGCGCCACGTAGCGTAGAGAACACGTGACCGTCAGGGTAAATCCGCTGCGGACAGTCGAACGTAGTCAGTGTGAGAGGTAGGGTCACAGTGCAATGGAGCAACGAGTGAACATCAACTTCTGCTACAAATTAGGGAAAACGGCAACGGAGACACATGAAATGTTGGTGCAAGTGTACGGGACGGAAGTCGTGAACAGAAAATGTGTTTTACGACTGGTTCAAACGCTTTCGCGACGGGAAGGAAACAACTGAGGATGAGCCACGTTCGGGTCGGACGTCGAAAAGCATAACCCCAGACATGATCGAGCGAGTGCGATAAATGCTGGCACAACATCGGCGAGTGATTTTACGATTTATGGCGGACGAATTGGGCATTAGCAAGGACACGGCGCACCCCATCGTCCTCGAAGATTTGGGTAAGCGGAAGATCTGTTCCCCGTTTGTGCCGCACAAGCTGACAGACGAACAGAAAGCAAAACGGATGGAAACATCTGGAGATTTCATTACCATGAGTGACCAGGATCCATCCTTTCTGCAAACCATCGTAACAGGGGATGAGACCTGGTGCTAACAGTTCGATCTGGAATCCAAGGGCAATCGATGGAATGGCGTTCACCGTCTTCCCCGTGACCCAAAAAGAGTCGTCTGCAAAAGTCCAAGGTCAAGACAATGTTGATTGTCTTCTTCGACGGTGATGGCATCATCCATAAGGAATTCGTTCCTGCGGGTCAGACCGTGAATTCCGCATCCTACGAGGAAGTTCTGAAACGGTTGCTATGACGCATCCACCGTGTTCGGCCAGAGTTGCACAGAACTGTACAGTGGATGTTGCTGCACGATAACGCGCCTGCGCACTGTGCTGTCCGTGTGCACCATTTCTTGGTTCAGCGCGGCGTACCTGTTCTCGATCATCCACCGTACTCCCCTGATCTGACGCCTGCGGACATCTTTTTGTTTCCCTGCCTGAAGAAAAACATGAAAGGCGCATGTTTTGCAGACGTGGCGACAATCCAACAAAGTGTGACAGCGGTTTTGTGATCGATTCCTAAAGAGGCCTTTGCTGACAGTTTCCAGAAGCTTTATGAACGTTGCCAAAAGTGTGTTGTGAAGGATGGCGATTAGTTTGAAGGCCAATAAATTTAATTTGCTTGTATCTTCTATTTTGTTTGTTTTCCGATATCATTCAACGAACGTTTTAGACACACCTAGTACATGTAAATCATACATGCAGTTCAAAACTACGCTCTTCCTATATATCTAAATCATAAATGCAGCCCAAAGCTACGCTATTCCTATATATGTAAATCATACATTCAGTCCAAACCTACGCTCTTCCTATATATCTAAATCATACATGCAGTCCAAAATTACGCTCTTCTTATATATCTAAATGATACATGCAGCCCAAAACTACTCTCTTCCTATATACCTAAATCATACATTCAGTCCAAAACTACGCTATTCCTATATATCTAAATGATACATGCGGTCCAAAACTACGCTCTTCCTCTATATCTAAATCATACATACAGTCCAAAACTACGCTCATCCTGTATATCTAAATCATACGTGCAGTCCAACACTACGCTCTTCCTATATATCTAAATCATACATGCAGTCCAAAACTACGCTATTCCTATATATCTAAATCATACATGCAATCCAAACCTACGCCTTTCCTACATGTCGAAATCATACATGCAGTTCAACACTACGCTCTGTCTATATATATAAATCATAAGGCAGTCCAACATTATGCTCTGCCTATAAATATATATCATAAGTGAAGTCCAAAATTACGCTCTGCCTATAGATATATATCATAGGTGCAGTCCAAAACTACGCTCTGCCTCTGGATATAAATTATACAGGCAGTCCAACAAAAAGATTTTCTAAAAATTAAGTAATGTTCTTTTAACCCAGTGCAAGACAGAGCCCAATTTAAACACGTAATCACTGCTTTATAAAATCACCCTGACAGTCAATTATTCGTGCAGTTTCTAACGATTATGTACAGCACATGCTGCGTCCTGACGGATCGTTATCAGGCCTGATGGTGTTCTCCTAAGACCAAAATATTGACACATAATTCTTCTTGATAGAGTACATATATATATATATAGGGTTTGGGAGAGGGGGTAACATTATCCTGTTACACTTGTTCAGTCAAGGTTTGTTCGTTGATTTCCCGATCAAAACAACCCTACAAACGATTGTATATTTATTTATAGTGTTGTATTATTCGGAAAATCAATGAACATATATTAATATAAATGTATTTGACGGTGATTTGCTAATTATTTATATTAATACCGCTTGTATTACAACTTTTGATATTTTGGGCCCAAATGTTTCGTCTTCTGATTGCCATTATTCTCCCAGTTGTCGTAAAAACTACATTATTTAAATAATCCTTGATATAGTACAATTGTTCTGTGTTTTGTGCATTTTTTCTCGTACTGTACATTGTTTTCTGTGTATTGTGCATTGTTTTCTGTACATTGTGCATTGTAATCTGTGCATTGTACATTGTTTTCTGTATATTGTACATTGTTTTCTGTGCATTGTATTCTGTGCAGTGTGCATTATATTCTGTGCATTGTGCATTGTTTTCTGTCAATTGTGCATTGTATTCTGTGCATTGTACATTGTATTTTGCATTTTACATTGTTTTTCTTTACAAATTAGTCCTTGCATAACCAAATTAAGGACAGTTAAATGGGAGTGGAATTTAGCAGCTTGTGATGAAGCATAAATATGCTAACGGCTGAATTATAGAGACGCAGAAAACATATAAATGTGAAGACGGATCCTTAGATTTCAGGATCGCAATTAGAAAAGAACGTAGAAATTCGATATCAGATTTCTAATAACGAACTTCCCTAAATGACATAAACCAGCGGTGAGGAATTTGTGCTAGCTGGAGACAATGGAAGTGTACCAGAATTTGTTCTAAACGCAAAACGTAAAAAACGTAAGCTCTATAAGGTGCAATGCTAACACATTTTTATCCACATTGCCTAAATATTGCGCCAAGTTTAACTTCTGTTAGAGTATTGTCTTTATTACATTCCTGCAGAACTCCTGACCTTGTCTACTAGTTCCGGACCTTTCCAGAAACTGGGGCTCTTCTATAACAGCTGTCTGAAGACGAGAGACAAGAGAACATCCACTGCGCCAAGTAAGTAACAGTTTCATTGCAGCAGTGTTCGGTATTTGCTGTCTAATTTCCCGTTGTTGGGTCATTACACCAACTGTGCCATGTCCGTCTGTATCCCAGCAGCAGACGCTTCAACTGAAAGTCTCTGTGATGGAAAATAAGGCGAGGTTAGTTCCATATTGTGAATAGTTCAGAGACCCTCGGTTGTTTCATACCTATACTTACTCATTTATTTATTTACTTAATTAATTACTTACTCAATTGTTCACTTTCTTAATCCCTTACTTATTTACTCACTTAATCATTTATTTACTCACTTACTTTCTTACTTAATTACTTACTCATTTAATTACTTACTTTCTTAATCACTTACTTACTCAACTATTTAATCACTTATTCACGTATTTACTTACTTACCTAATTATTTACCCACTCACTTACTCACTCACTAACTTACTTACTTAATTACTTTCTTAATCAATAACTTACTCACTCACTTACTTAGATACTTACTTAATTACTTGCTTTCTTAATCACTTACTTACTTACTCACTTACTTAATCACTTATTCACTAACTAACTTACTTACCTAATTACTTACTCACTCACTAACTTACTTATTTAATTAATTTCTTAATCACTTACTTACTTACTCACTTAATTGCTTACTTACTCACTCACTTACTTAATTACTTACTTACTCACTCACTTACTTAATTACTTACTCAATTACTTACTTTCTTGCTCACTTATTTACTCACTCACTTACTTACTTATTACTTATTTTCTTAATCATTTACTTACTCTCGTACGTACTTACTCACTTACTTACTCACTCACTCACTTACTTAGTTACTTGCTTAATTACTTACTCACTTAATTACTTAATTTCTTAATCACATACTTCCTTACTTACTTACTCACTTACATAACCACTTATTCACTCACCTACTTACTAACGTACTTAGTTACTTACTTACTTACTCACTCACTTACTCACTCACACACTAACTCACTTACTTAATTACTTACTTTCTTAATCACTTACTTACTTACTTACTGCATGAAGCACAGTCCTTCTTGAGAAGCTAACCGGTTTGCATCTAGTCAAGAAATTCCCCGCATTTTATGCAACCCGAAGGTTCATTACCGCATTCACAAGTGCGCGCCAACTGTCCCTATCCTTAGCCATCTCGATCCAGTCAATACCCCCACATCCCACTTCCTGAAGGTCGATCTTATTATTATCCTCCCATCTGAGCCTGTCTCCCCCAAGTCGTCTCTTTCCCTCAGGGTTCCCCACCAAATTTCTGTATACGCCTCTCCTCGCCCCATAAGTGCTACATGCCCCGCTCATCTCATGCTTCTCGATTTTATCATCCGAACAATATTTGGTGAGCAGTACAGATCATTAAGTTCTCATTATGTAGTTTATTCCCACTCTTCTGTTACCTCGTCCCCCATAGTCCCATCGTACTTTTACTAATATCTAAAAGAAATTAAGCTGTGTCATTTCAAAGTTTTTCTTAACACTATCGTTTTGAAGTTACCATAAAGTGGGCTGTGTCGCAGTGTTTGCCTTGCTCAACGAACTGGGGGGCTATCTACTGCCCGGAACACCGCAGGCTTCCGACCTGACTTCACTGGTAACCCGACTGCTTCTAGTGAATGGAGCGCCACTTTTTGACCTTTACCTTGAACGTGACGTCATCAACCGCACACGTCTGGCCGTGTTCCTGGACTTACCACGTCGCTATGGGCACACAACCAGACTTCTACATCGACCCTACTCAGAGGTAAATTGGCATCTTGAAGGGAAAGTAATTTTGCGTCCAAGACAAATGCACGTCCCTTGTGTTTAATTCGTGCAACGGGAGGCTTAATGTCGGGGGTTAGCGGGAAATATGTGTTAAAGGGGCGGATCGTTTTATTTTTATTTTTTGTATGCATGCTCCATTACTATAAATAATACTATATGCTTTGATGGCTTACATAGTTACTTCTAATCTAAGATTAGTTACTTACTATATACACAGGTTAGTGACTCTTCTACATGTTATTTTGTACTCTATAATATTTTAAGTGTTATGCTGTCCACAAATTTGTTAAACATTTTTGTGTATTAGTTAATAAGAGTATCTTTACTTATGGGCCAGTTTTCTGTCCGCAGTATTTCAGCTTTTAGCTTATATCTTTCCTGCTTCACAAGTTCACAATCATAAATTATATGGTCCGTTGTCTGTTCTCCTATTTTGCAAGGGCACATTGGACTGTCTATAATTTTATATTTGTACAGGTATGACTTAATATTGCTATGGCCTGTCACCATCATTGTAAGGTTCGGGGTCACACTTGCGTTTATTCACAGATGATATGGGGAACATGATCATGTAAAAATGTAAAATAGAGTGTGTTTTAGTTAAGCGTCGCACGATACGACGTATGTGGTGTAGAGGGCTAACTACACTCATTCTTGACCTAAGCACTAGGCAGAGAACTGTGACCAGTTCACGCTCCGGCCACCTTAATCCCAAAGAAACAGCCTGCGATTCCCAAGAAATGTGAGGTTATGTGGAACTCAGATTCGATATTCACAATTTGGTTGTAGATATTAATTGTTAAAATCAGTTTTTACGGTGATCTACACTTTACAGGGTTCCCACACCGTAGCAACCATGAATTATGTGCAATATCACAATAAATGATTGGGGATAACAATTACAAGAAATTGTACACAGTACTCTCTTTCTTGGGTGTTTTTACCTTTTGTATATGTATTCTAATTTGTCTCGTGTGTATTGTTGTTAGTTTTAAGTTGTCTTGTGTGTAATTGTTGTTGGTTGGCCGTGTGTATTGTTGTAGGTGTCTCGTGTGTATTGCTGTTAATTGTCTTGTGTGTATTGGTGTAGTCGTCTTGTGTGTATTGTTGTTAGTTATCTTGTGTGTATTGTTGTAGTTGTCTTGTGTGTATTGTTGTAGTTATCTTGTGTGTATTGTTGTAGTTGTCTTGTGTGTATTGTTGTAGTTATCTTATTGTATTGTTGTAGTTATCTTATGTGTATTTGCTGTACTATGTGTGTATTGCTGTTTTTTTACTTTAGATGCCGGACTGCTGGCTAGAAGTCAGTATTCGGAAGGTCCTGCGACCGGCCACCTCGACACAGGTTTTTCTTGGTTT
>Ga0123354_10010365_pt1 | contig 14351 bp, 10 predicted proteins | sample TergutLab28metaG_2_FD_97872 | JGI IMG/M metagenome (GOLD analysis project Ga0123354, IMG submission 97872) | Labiotermes labralis P4 segment gut microbial communities from Petit-Saut dam, French Guiana - Lab288 P4 | ecosystem: Host-associated > Arthropoda: Insects > Digestive system > Gut ... | reverse complement strand
TGCCATCATTCCAACAATAATGCCTGCATAGCATGAGGGTCAATTCTGTTCGGCATGTATCTTCACCACACACACATTCACATTCACAATGTATGTAAAATGTAAAGTTCGAGACGCGTTCGTACAACCACAGTTGCAGTGGAAAAGCAATAAGTATTACAAATTCTGAGTGTGTGTCCGCAGCCTTAGTTTTTCTGCATGCAATGCGCATGCGCCATATTGTCGTCCGTGGCCTTCCCCTCTCTACAGTATTTTTCCACGTTGTCTCGTAAAGGGCATAATTTTCGAAAAGAAAAAGTTATTCAACATGATATGTGTGTTTGATTTTCTCTACAAATTTTGTCTGCAGCATTTCTCGTTGTAAGAATTGATCGAGATATGATCAAAAATATCTAGTGGTCTTCATGTAAAGTACCCGTTATTCTTGCCCGATTTTAATGAAAATTTAATTTTCTCAACAGTTTTTTTCGAAAAATACTGAAGTATCAATTTTCGTGAAAATCCCTCCAGTAGGAGCCGACTTGTTCCACGCGGACGGACGGACAGACACACAGATATGACAAAGCTAATAGTCGCTATTCGCAATTCTGCGAACTCGCCTACAAACGCACCTCACAGAACTCAAAATTGGTCCATAATGTAAAATCCAGACCTTATTAAAGGTATGTGACCTAAGACATAGGTAGTATAATTATCCCAGTACACTTTATTTAGTAAAGCCAGGATCAATAAAGGGTGCTTAGCTTAAGTGAAAACAAAGACCAACAAGAAAGGCAAAATTGCCAGATCTTGTATTCCAAAGAATGTCTATGTTTTGCACTTTCGTTTCCGCTCCGCTCCCGCTTAGCGAATTTAAAAACACGAAGCCTACGTCTGATTTTTGGATTATTTAATGCAGCCTTTGCACGTGAACAGGTCACGAATAGCAAATCACCGGCCCCCGACTTTAATTCTAATTAGCCCACATCATTACGAATTATGTCTGTTTTAATCTGGAGCCACTGTAAAAAAACATTTATCACAAGGCTTTTTGTACGATAAAACACTGGTGATATTTCATGTCGCCACACATAATACCGAAAAAGTATGGTCGACCCGGAGAAAGATAGTTATGAAAGGGCACAAACTTGTAATGTCCTTCCGAAATCGCCTATTAGAAATATTTTCATCCACGAAATGGATAAATAATGAAAGAAGAGTCGTCACACAAAATTAAATGTTTTCCAACTGCGTAGGTCTCAGAAACCACACACAAATCAGGAACTCAAGAACTGTGTGAAATTGAGTAACGCAGATGCCTCTTCAATTTCACAGCGACGGTACTAGAGCGACAAAGAGAACTAGTACCGTTTGATATGTGTGAGACGTTGTAATGTAAACTGGCACCAGAGGCAAACTGGTTCGCCATCCTTGATGCACGTCATACAGTTTCGACTGCACATGATCCAGATTTATGAGCTGAAAGGATGTGGAGGGAAGCGAAAGTTTAGAGGGACAAGTGAAAACCACGAAAACCTTAAAAACAGTTGGCCTCTGAACGGAGATTGGAACGCAGGGCCCAGCGACATGCAGTAGAACTGTTAAATAATCAACTGAGATGTCATACATTTCGTTCTTATTAAAACAAATCGCCAGTGTGGGGCTGTCACTTATCCTCCATCGGGCGCCTCCCCAGGTGGCGGATCGGAGAACATTCTCTAGACATACAGAGTACTGGGGAAATAAAATACCCAGGGCGGACCTGAAAACTGAACTACGACGGGCTACACAGAGGTAATCAGGACCTAGGCCGAAGTGGTAACTGCAAGTGGCAAGCAGCTCTTGCAAAACTGACTATTGGTGGAGATGAAGTAATCGGTACAGCTGCAGATCAGAAACCGACAGGCGAAGATGGAAGCCATTGTATCGGCTTTCGCAATGCGATGTGGAAGGAAAGGAGCCACCACATTATGATCTCAAAGCATTAACCAAAGTATTATGATGAAGTATAACAAACTGGAACATTTCATTGTTTACGGGAATTATTTTGTACAGGTTGCCAACAACTTAGCCATGCAAACTAGAGAACTGATTAACGAACACCGATCAAGTTAATGCAGGCTTCAAAATGCGTAGCCACGAGAGCTGAACAACGTTAAACAAAGGTATTGCTCTTTCTCCATTTGCTGCGGAAAATATTTAGTATTTCCCCTTCTTTCTTTTCCCTTGTCAGATTTCATCTCTCCCTCTACTGATTATACCGCCCACTGCCACCACGGTATAATTCTGTAAACCGGAGTCACGCTTGGTCTCCCGTGCATGAGATCAGCTATACTCAACAATGAGCCATCAGCAGTGCTGGTCAGCTGGCTCTACCGAGCCACAGAGAGGAAACCATACAATGCGAATGGGTGTGTCTGTGATCCCTTCTAGACATCTCGTACCAACAGAAACAATGCATTTTATGGTCGGGTCCAGACCACAGGCGGCCAAGTAACCTTGGTAAGGAAGGGCAAAGTACGCTGAGCCAAAATATTGTACCACTGTAACGATGAGGGTAAAATGTTGCACTCCAATTATATACATATAAATATATATGTGTGTGTGCGTGTGTGCGTGCGTTGGCGCGTGTGTGTGCGTGCGCGCGCGCCTCATTTTGCAAGTCTCAATAGGCTCGAGTTTGTTTACTGCAAATGTCAATTTACTGTCAAAAAACTAGATACATTACACATGCCACACTGCAGTGAGTCATAAATATTTTCCATTACAAGTTGTTAGGCATAGGATTTATCATTGTTTCACCTATGAAATATGGGCCTTATCTATACTTAGTGTTGTACACCAATTTTTTTGATCAAAAACTGTTTTTGAAAGAAGTAGTAACGTTCCATTTACTTTCCATGTATAGTAGTGGGTCACAGTGTGCTGGTTGGTACAACGTTAAATCCTCCTCCAGTTGGCAAATGTTACCGAACTGCGCTGAGCAGTTTTTGGAACTGAAATGCAATTTATGGCTGCGTGTCAACTGTGTTTCAGGAACTCGCATACGTGACTAATAGTGCTACTTCATCATGTCTTTGCAGTTCAGTGATAACATACGGCCTCTCGCATGCCCAGAAGAGGCAACGCCTTTGCTTCCTGTTTAGATCACCTGCCAAGCAAAAGTGTAAGACAAGTTGCTGCCGAGGCTTGGAGAAAACTGCTCAGTGACGCTTAACACTGTCAATGACATTCAAACAAACGAGATAGACCTGTCCGAAATACTATCAAACCCCACTACTCAAGCGTTTGTTACTGAACACTGTCGGAGAAATAGACCCTTACCCGCCATCTTCAGTATGTTACAAAACAAGACTGCTGAATTATGTGACTTTTCAAAAATAGAATGCGCTAGTCATCACGCTAATGCAAATATGGTGGTGTCATAAACCGATACTTTCCCTCATCCGTGCTATATTGCCCGCCCATCCAATAGTTTTTACTCAATTATAGTAAAATAAATTTTCTGGTAAACGTGACCTTATAAAAAAATGAATACAGGATTGCCTGGTATGACCTCCCAGCAACCACTTTCCCCTCACTGTAGTATCAATGATGGAGTGCGGTTGCTACGGGTAATTGTGTGCTTATTTAGATGGCTAACGGGTGGCTCAAATGTAATTCACTTCTCACGGTCTTCTTTCGCAAGGCTTTCGTACAGAAGACAATGACGTGTACCCTAACCGGGTACAGAGATACATCACCAAGACGAGATGATCTCATTCTCACCTCTGACAGACCAGCCATTGTTACTGCGGAGCGGTGACAGATTATTTCTCACGCCTGTGAGAGTGTGAAATCTATTCTCCAAGTCGTTGTAACGTTCTTATAACTTGGCTGTCAAGGTAAAGGGCAATCCAAATTTACAAAAAAAAAAAAACGCTTTCAACACTTGAAGGCTAAAGTAAATGCACAATACGCACAAAGACTTAGTTCGCACCCCACAGAAAACACAGGAACAGTCAGTGAATGCCTTATAGGACAATAACCGGTGTTTTTTGTAAGAACCCCAAGGAATATACAAACACAACAGTATGAATTTTTACTGTTAAAAGCTGAAAGCACATACATTAAACACTAGGCTTTGAATGGTGAGGGTTGCCTTGGTGTTGGACGCGTTTCCTAATAGCCATTTGCTCTCTTCATGCAGGCAATTCATTGCGCGTTCTTTCGGTGACAAGAATAGCAGCAGGTCTTTATGGGACGCAGACCGAGTCCCTCCATGTCACTCGTTGTTGCGATACAAACGCGGACACAGACTTTCGAAAAAATAACTCATCTCGCCATCTTTCGGAGCGTTGTTTCCACCTAAGATACGAGAAAACCTGCTGCAGTGCGTTAGAAGTGCAGCGGATATACGAATATTAAGATACTGTAAGCCTATCTTTCTTATAACACGAGGAAGCAAGGCCATACTCTTAAAATTCTGGAAGATATTTATCAACGACTATCTTGCCTTAAGTCTAAAGTGTCGGTTTTTATAACAGGCCTTTCAAACTTACTTGTGTGTTCAGCTATAATAAACCTTCGAAGGCTCACATTCCATCCAAATTATATACAGAACTTCAGTTCTTACCCCACTGAAGACAGACCGTGTCAATTACAAATACCACCTGGTTCACGTTCTTTACGGTAACAATCGGTGTTTCTGAGAATTATAAGACAGACACACAAACACATTATGTGCGCAAAATGCAAAACGTTACAGCACACGGCACACATAGTTACCACTGGGCTTTGTAAGATTAAGAGTTGTCTGTGCCTGGAATATAACCACCTGAACGAGTGAAATCATTAAGGTTCTTGTTAATTTGAAGAGACAAAAAATCCAATGCTGATGACACGGACGGTGAATTATACTGAAAAAAATTACGACACTGCAGTATATATATATGTACGCCCTCCTAAGTTCAGCCTCAATTTGGCTCTAAAAAGCCGAAACATGTAGTTGAAAACTGCAAATTTATAAAATATATAATAAAAAGTTTGTTAGACTACACTTTATTATATTATGTAATTAATATTGAAAATAAAATGTTGATGGGCAGACATATTTACTGATTTCGTATTAATTTCATTCAATTATAGCAACCGGCGCATAACCAAATACACATTCTTTGACTCAGTCACGGTAATAAGAAAAGTAACTGCACGGTCTAGACAATGACGGTCCATCATTTGGCCAATAATTTGTCGTCATTTATGTTACCCGAACGTTCATTGCCGTTGGTATAATAACCCGTCATTGGGTCCCATCTGGAGCCAGATATATTCAGTTAAAGCCTTCATCCTCTTCCGTTGAGACCCACGTCATGTGTCTTGCCACGTGTAGGCATAGGTTTTATTCAATTAACATTTTAGACAGGCGTCGATTTCTCTATGCGTACTGCACGTACCGCCCAATCGTCACAATCATAACCGTCGACACAGCGAAGAGTAACCCGCTCCTCGCTATGCAATTTTCTGCAGTCTCCTGTTACAATGTATTTCTTACTTATAAACACTCTCCTTATCAATTTGCTCTGAAACCGTTTCAAATTAGGCCCTTCCCTTTGTGTCTGAGAAACCAGGTTTCACACACTTTCAAAAAAACATGTAAAATTAGGGCTTGGTGTATTTCAGTTCCTACTTGTTAGCTTGTAAATGTGAGATAGGAAAATAACATTTCTGAGCCGAAAGGTACCAAGCATTCATGGAATTTAATCTTCATTTAGCAACGTAATTTTAAAAAGTACTCTAATATCAAGATTCATTGCCACTAATTTTAAAACAACATCTAGCGTTTTGTAGAACCAAACCCTGCCACTCCCTCTGTGAGATTTTTCCACTTACCAGGGAGTGTACAACAAAGACAATTACGGCGATGGCACAATATCCAACAACCCGTGACGCCACTTCCGGTTATGGGTTCCAACAGCCGGTTGGACTACAACGGCAGATGTTTCCAAACCAGGGGTACTTTTATCAAGGAGGATTCTTAAAAAACACTCTCCAGATTACCGCACAGGCAACTTTGTACTGTACTGTCTACGTTTCTAGAAGGTAGCAAACATGCATCTGCTGTTGTTTAATTACGTATCCGTACATCAGCGTTACAGTTCAGACAGACATTTATGAGCCACTACAAACAATTTGTAATGTACACAAGCAGAAACTTGTTCGATTTTCAGGCACCAGGATGGACGTTCCGACTGAGGTAATACGCGATTTTCCTCTGTCACATTAGTGCCCAGGTTGAAGCTACAGAACAGGCTAACATCCCTCCTGTCCCACTAACCTTCACTGCGTACTTATAGTTCAGGAATATATAACTTGAGTAATTAAAATATGTAGCTTTAAATAATTAGTTCTTGGGCTAAAAACTGCAATTCAACGCCCTGGGCTAAAGAATATCGAATGAGTAAAAAAGATCATTAATAGAGTTTGCATGAGGTGGTTGTGCCTATTACAAGGGAACGTCACGGATTGTCTCAGAAGACACCAAGAAAACACAAGAAAACCTGCGGGCAGGAGAGCCGATATCTCTGCCAACGTTCGAACTGGGCACCTGGAGAACAAAGGATCAAAACCTGTATCGTTACATCGAACAACTCTGTCGTTATATACATCAGCAAAGACCGAAAGAAACAGAAACAAAAAGTCTGACAAGAATTGAAATTAAAAATTTTAACCCGTTAATACAGCATCAAGTACTGAAGGCATACAGGGCACGATTTTGACCCCACGACTAGAGTTCTAGCCCATGCTTTTACCATCTTCAGCAAGTGGCAGAAGAATTCAGTGCCGGTGTGGCAGAACCGGTACGTCTCGAGAACAGGTCTAGATGTGGACCCCGCTGCTTCTGAATGCCAGGTGGCAGACACTTGCAGTACGTTCCGACATTCTTCATCGTCACTTCAAACTATGTCTAAACGCAGACTCGGATTTCAAATGTTTCGAGCGACAGAACTCATTTACAACGAGAGGCAACAAGGCAATCTCTCTTACGTAATAAACTTACTGTCAAGAGAATGTAATCGTGTGTGAATCTCTGTGACCCCTGAAGTCAGACGGGGTTATGGCTTGAGGGCAAGGCAAGGCGTGATAAGAGATCCACCCACCTTGTTGGTCTGCTTCCAGCAGAACATTGTTACTTTCGCTGTAACCTGTGTAGTCGCTCAATGGAGCATGTGTTGCCGCTCACTTCAGTATCAAACTGCAGTTACACTAGCCCACGACTAGCTGCGTCGCCCTGCAATGCTGAGGGCGAAGGTAGTGCCTGAATTCTTCTTGTAGTCGCTCTGACACTCGAGACGTTACCCACTTTACGTGGAACCGAAAATTCATCGCAGTGATTCCAAGCATCTACCATTGGACTCTGCCCTGAGGCACAGAAATTTTTAACTAATGAAAAACCATGTCATAAAAACATAATGAACAGTGAAGATAAAGCTCCGCGCATTCTTTATCTTGGGGAAATATGGAGATAAGTGTTCAGCCTTGCACCCCGGCAGCTTTACACAGGAAGGAGGGATCGCCGGCGCCTGCTGGACAAGAGGCTGTCTGGGCCTCAGAGAATTTTTGGACGTGGGGGTTACGAGCAAAATTCCTGCCCCTCCTGGCAATCAAAAGCAGTCTGCCAGCACGTAGCCTGACACTCTAAGGAATGAGCTTCTCGCGTTCTTCTGAAGACAAACATTAGTCAATAAAGCACAGTCTTTGTACTTGTAAATTACAATTTCATGCAAGCATATTTAGCTACTACAGTGTTGTTTCTGTTTAAAACTGCATATAGTAATTTTGAACATTTAATATTGATACAAGAATTAGCGATACCAGAAGAATTGGCTGCAAAATGTCGGCAGAAGGGATACAAAGTGAATCCCTTATAAGCCTCTGCATTGCTGCCTCAGTGTAAGAAACAATGCGGACGGTCCTATCAGCAGCAATCAGGAACAGTTTGATGTAGACGAACTTGACGCCGGAACAGGCCAATCGGCGTAAACAACGAACACGATAGACAGCATTATAACCACAAAATCTAACGCTGAAAAATCTTAACTACAGAAAGCAACCGCCCTTATACACCAACACTTCTTTATGGCAAATGGTCAGAGTGGCCTACAAGCAGAGCAAAATATTCGGTGCTGGAATACGAATAATCTTGTTACGCATACAGCGAGCATGCGCAACCAGGATTAAAAGTCTTTACGGTACCTAGATACGTATATTAATTTGTAACTGGGAAAACAGAGGTAGAATGGCGTAGCTTCTTCCAGATATCAGTTCGGAGTAACAACGTATTTGCCAATAAACACGATACGGTTTTGCATACCTCACAGGTCTTCGCGTCCATTTATTGCAGAAGACAGAACTACTACTGCAGGACTAAACACAACACAAATACCATCTTGTCTATTATTCAGAAATTATTTTTCTTATATGTTATTAAATACCACGTCGATAATTCTTTCAAAAGATAACTGTAGGCCTTCACTACATGTCCGTCTCAAAGGCATGTACTCATGCTGGATGATAAGCCATCTTTGACAAAGTCGATATGACTGGATTGGATTTACAAGAAAATTTTGGGTTACACTGGACAGACATACACTGAAAAACTTTCGTAGGATAAATTCAAGTAATGGCTCCCAATACGAAAATTCAGTGATGAATAGTTATGAATGTTTTCGCAGTTATTATGCATTTATGTTAACTTCGTTTGTGGAACGTACAAAAACCTGGCTCAGCACAACTGAAAAGAAACTGTTGTGCCACCAATTTGCATTTTGTGCACGTGCATCGTCTTAACTTCTAGTACGTACAGTAGTACAGAGCTATTGCTAGGCGTGTTCGTACAGTCGCGACAAGCGCCTATTACCATCAGCAAGTCCCTCCGTCTGTCTGTCTGTCTGTCTGTCTGTGTGCACGTATCAGAGCGACTCCCACTGGAAGGATTTCCGTGAAAATTGATATTGTGTACATTTATGAAAACTTTCGAAAATCGAAATTTGTTTAAAATTGGGCACAAATATCGAGCACATTACATGAAGACCTGAATAACTTTTAGTGTTGCTGGCGACAATAAATCGCCATAAAAGCGCTCTATTCGACTGAAATGGTATAAAGCTGTCAGTCCGTCCGCCCATCTGTAGGCATGTATCAGCGCGGCTCTCCCTGGACGGATTTCCGAGAAATTTGACATTGGGGACTTATTCGAAAATCTGTCCAGAAATTCCAAATTTGTTTAAAACCCGAAAAAAATATCGGGTACTTCACGCAACCTAAGTACGTTTAATTGTTGCCAACGACATAATTTCACGACAAAGGCCTTCTCGAGTACAGTGGTATAGGGACGTAAAATAGCCGAGGAGGTAAAAACATTAAGCGAACGCGCCACAATATTACGTTATACGTATTCTGCCTATCTTGTTTGCATATAATTACGAAATGTTTAAAATGCATTTCAAAATATCCATCAAATTCCAGAGTGGCAAACGGAGAGAAAGCTCAGTAACCGAACTGCAACGACCGGGTGGAATTGTTGAAAAACGTTGTGCAATGCCGGCGCTGTTTGACGCACGAGTGACCCGTTGTTGCTTGTACGAATGATATGGAGCTAGTGAAACAGAAACTTGTACTCTTGGTACGTCGAGTTCTCGTGGCGTCTTAACAATGGCCCCTATATAACTTTATGCACGCCAGCGCAGTGGACCAAACGGCGACTACTTTGTACCTATTACCCTTGTTGTACCGTTAGGTGTAAAGTCTACAAGACGACTGTCACTTCCAGTTCACCCACAGTGTTACATAACACATTACCACTGTACAAAGTTTCAAAACGTCACTCACTTTTTCTAATACCTCTTTGTGCCTGGATCTACTCCTGCAGATCCAAGATATTAGTAGCAATACGCAACACTGATAAAGAAGCACACTTCTTTCGCGTTCATTTAAGACCATCTCTTGGGTTCATATATATATATACATACACACACATGGCTCAACAGAATTATGACTGTCAATAATATCTATCTATCCATCTATCTATCTATATATCTGTCTGTCTATCTATCTATCTATCTAGCCAACATGCGAACTCTGCAGTAAAGCAACTAGCACAAAACCAGCTACTGGACCAGATTTGATTCTTCTCTCCCCCTTCTTATTCCAAGAAGCGACTTTCTAACTTCATAAATTGTGTTTATCAAGCCGAGCTTCATATACAGCCCAGGTTTAATCATTTTGATTTTCATATTAATTAGGAATTACACAATCGTAATTTTCATCATGGATATATCCCCCATGACGCAACGCCCGAGTAGGCAACAGCCTCCTCATTATCGAGGCTTCACGATCACGCTCAGACACATCACAGTCGGCAGGACTCCTCTGGACGACTATCACCCCTAAGCAGAAATCTCTACCTGAAAAGATACACCACTTACAATCGACAGACATCCATGTCCCTGGTAGGATTCGAACCCGCGATCCCAGGAAGTGAGCAGTCGCGGATCCATTCCTTAGACTGCGCGGCCACCGGAATCGGCCGTCAACGATTATTAGGGTTATAAAATCAAAGACTATGAGACAATCGTCACTTATTTACTTACTCCATGGAGCAGAGTACTTCTTCAGAATCAAACCGGTTATCAGCTAATCAAAAAATTTCCCGCAATGGAGCCTGAGGGCTCATTACCGCACTTACAAGTGTACGCTACTTGTCCCCATCCTCAGACAGATCAATTCAGTCCATGCCCCTTCCCACTTCCTGAAGATCCATTTTAATAATATCCTCCCATTTAAGTCTGGGTCTTCCAAGTGCTCTCTTTCCCGCAGGTTTGCCTACCAAAACCCTGTATACGCCTCTCCACAATTCGTGCTACATACTCCGCCCATCCCATTCTTCACGATGTGATCAGCCGAATAATATATGGTGTGGAGTACAGCTTAATCCATACCACACTCCCAAGGTAACGTGGCTTTAACACCAACTCAAATCCAGAATAACCTTTCATAAAATGACGGGAAATGTAGATTTCTAAAAACTATTTCTTTGAAAGACTAAACGTGTTCGAAAATTAGAAACGAACTCCATGACAGCCCTGGTCAAGAGAAGCCCATGATCAGTATCACAGATCGCTGGTCGAGCAAGTAACGCGGCAGAAAAAATTGGTCCTGCTTCCTCGACCTTTCTAACTGTACTTCGCTCGGATCTGTTACTATGCACGGATCTGGCATTATTACTGGACTACCGAGAGAGCGAGAAGAAACGGTCCATAGAATTAGCCTGGCATTCGGATTGTGGACCAGAGAGAGGTCAAGAGAAAATCCGTTTCATCACCAGTCCTAGGTGTACAAAGGCGTCCAGGAAGCGAATCGAAAGCACAATGACTTGGGCTTATTTTGTTTCTTTTCTTTCAATTGTCCTTATAATCCTTTCTCTTGTTACATAAACCAAAACCCCACCGCAAAATATACAGCAAAGAGTGCTCATATCAACATCGCATATAATCTAAAATTTAACCGTTGAAGACAGACTTCCGCTCAAACTTTTACGGTACACTACACCCTTAATGAGAATATTCTGTATTTGTGTTTTATTTTCCTTTACTTTCTCCAATCCTCCTAACGTATTCTGCACATATTTTGTCTTCACTTTCTCCAGTGTTTCGTATTTTGTCGACAGCCAGACATAATTCCCTCCAGTCTGACAGCAGCGTTAACATCAGGTATATTAGAGGGTAAAAATTATAGGAACAGCAGACCAAAAATATTCAAGCGGGCTGTTTCGTTAACTTCTAGTTTTGCATTTTACTTTCCGCGCAGATCACGTCGCTGAATAGAGACACTTTATACTTGTTTTGCTGTACATTCTCAGCACTGACACAGTCTTGTTTTCTTTCAATTTGACAGATTTTACTTCAGAACCGCTGCAACGTGACTGAACACACCGTGCAAATCGCTATTAAGGAAGACACTATGCAGACTTCCTTGCAGCGGTTATTGCTACAATATCTGTAGAGGTCTTGGAGATCCATGGCAGCATTCTTATAATAAAACCAACGAGAGGCACTTAATTTTTCAAATGTATTCTTGGAATATAACTCTACATGTTTCGGACACTTTTTCTGTCCATCATCAGGAGTCTGGTACTGTATACACAGCAACAGGTATATGTCATACAGGTTATGCTGACTGCTTTGCTTGCTAGCAAGCAGTCAGCATAACCTGTATCACAAGTACCTATTGCTGTGTATACAACACTAGACTCCTCATGATGGACAGAAAACCCGTGCGAAACATGTACAATTCTATTCCAATAATAAATTTGAGAAATTAGTGCATCTAGTTGGGTTTATTATAAGAATATACCACGTTGCACGGTCCTCTGAATGTCAAAATCCATGGCAGCATTTTCATACGCTATTAGTGGACGCTCCTGATAGATGTGAATAATTACAATAAAACTGTAATGAAATAAAACAACTAACTAATAAAATAATACACCAAATGATGCAAGACTCTATTATTTTAACACATGTGCTGTGCATCTATTATAATTTTGTATTATAAAGAACAACTGCACAATTGTTTCACATGTAGCTGTTGGTAACATTACCAACAGCTGTATTTCTAATACTTGTGTAACTTGGCAAGGTACTGGTTACAAGCTCCCTGAGGATGACACGACAGTGTCGAAACATGTAGGAGTGTGATAATTTGTGAAATAATTGTACATTTGTTAGTCATAGTACAAAATAAATGCAAGACTCTCTTTGAAAATTTGATAATTTATAATTGTTTACATGGTCAATAAATTTGCCGTTTTTTAACAAATCCGAAATGTCACTAACATGTTCATAAGAACACATCAGCGGATCTTATCCTGAGACAGTTGAATTCAGTCCTCGCCCTCAGACCTGTTTCTCGAAGTTTAGTTACAATGTCAACACCATTCTGGTGCCTCCGGCTACAATATGCATCTCAGTTATTTCACTGCTCTCTATCAAGTAATGCAGTCACAGTATGAATCATGTTATGACCAGCGGTGAAAGTGGTTACAGTTTCTGTTTACTGCCGCTACGAAGCCTAACCTGGTTACTCGCATTGTAAACACAGCATCCGTTACCTTCATATCGTGCTGTTGCATTTCGCAATCATCTAAATACCGATGGAAAAACGTACACACATACGGTGTTAAAAACAAGATCTTGAGAAAAAAAAGTAATGGTAAAAAAGCGTAGAAAATTGTAGAGAAGCTTCAGAATTCCAGTAGTGTTAACATGATTAAATGAGGAAACAGCTGAAGGCTCATATGTAGCGCGCAATGAAAAGATTAATGCATAAATAATTATTGGCGGGAAGATAAAAATGGAACCCGAGGCGTAGATGGGCCAATGATATCGAACTGAGTCACCGAGAAATAGGGTATGAAGATGAGAGCTGGATTGAACCAAGTCAGCATTTGGCCAAATGGTTGATCTTTGAGAAAAAAGCAACGAAGAGCCTTGGGGTCCCTTAAAATCAGAGCACGTCTTGACCGTCGCAGAAAAACGCGCTTGGAAAGCTATATGCGACAGGTAACGAAGGCCTTACTATTTGAGTATGGTAGATCATGTTTGGAAATTAGGGGCAGGAAGCAAAGAACGGACATCGGGAAGTATTCCTTTGTAAATAGGACCATTAAAACTGGAACCAACTACCCGCAGAAGCATTAGGGACTTTCCTTTGTAAACCTAAGATTTTTAGAAAAAGAGTTAGGAAAGCAATTATAAACGGGATGAAGTGAAAGGAAAAAAAGTGTGGCAAAAATCAACTAAAAGGCAGTGAAGTGAAGTGAGGTGAAGTGTAGTGAAGTGTGGTGAAACGGAGCGATAGGGAATTTAAATGGGGTTAAGCCAAATAAGAGGGTAGTGAAGTGTAGTTGGGTGAAGTTTAAATGAGAGGAAGTTGCAGTGTCGACAATTGTAGTGAAGAGGAGTAAGGTGTAGTTGGGTGGAGTGGAGTGAAGTGTAGTGAATGTCTTTAGTAACAGGGTGTCTAACATTATTAGAAGATACATAGATCATATGAAGTTTGCTGCTTATATGGCTGTTTCATTTATCCCATTCTTTCATATTATTTTGGTTCCATTTTTTATCATTGTATATATGATTTATGTTTTGTATGCATCTGTTTAATTTTGTAAATTATGTATTTTTATCGTAATGTTTATGTATTTTTATTGCTATGTTTATGTATTCTTATTGTTATGTATGTTCCGTTCTGTGTATTCTGTTTCGTTGTGTTGTTCTATGTATTGTTTGTGTGTAAATGTGTACTGTACTACTGCCACCAGCTGTCAGCCCAAT
>Ga0123354_10010364_pt1 | contig 14353 bp, 6 predicted proteins | sample TergutLab28metaG_2_FD_97872 | JGI IMG/M metagenome (GOLD analysis project Ga0123354, IMG submission 97872) | Labiotermes labralis P4 segment gut microbial communities from Petit-Saut dam, French Guiana - Lab288 P4 | ecosystem: Host-associated > Arthropoda: Insects > Digestive system > Gut ... | reverse complement strand
TAGTAGTAGTAGTAGTAGTAGTAGTAGTAGTAGTTGTTGTTGTTTTAGTAGTAGTAGTGGTAGTAGTAGTAACCGTGGTATTATTATTATTATTAGTAGTAGTAGTAGTAGTACGTGGTTGTTATAGCTACCCGCTACTGGTTGGACGGTCCGGGGATCGAATTCCGGTGCGGACAAGAATTTTGCACCCGTCCAGACCGATCCTGGGGCCCACCCAACATCCTATACTTTGAATACCGGGTTGTTCCCTGGGGTAATGCGAATGGGGCGTGTTGTTGACCACACACCCCCATCTAGCGCCGAGGTTCAAGAAGAAGTAAGGTATACCTCTACTCCCCCTTTGGGCCTTCATGGCCAATTCTATGATGAACTTTACCTTCACCACCTTTTTTGTTTTTGTCATGGTAAAATTTTGTTTAAGAACTTTCCATTCGAGAACATTGATTTTTGCGGGGGGGGGATTGCAGCCGGTTGGTTATATTCAGTACTGAACCTGAACCTAAATCCTAAAATCTTTTGAAAAATCAAACCTACAGCCAGTGTTCGGTGTACTGTGGATAATTAGCTATGTTACAGGTAACACACACTGAGAAATGTTGTACGAAATCTATAATTGGCCCCAGTTTTTCCATGTGCCACATTCTCTTGAAGGTTTGTTGCATGTTTCAATCACAAAATACACGAACGTGTTGTTTAACTAAAGTGCGGCATAAAAACAAGTCTCCTTCAGCGCTCCAGTAAATGATAAAGTTAGAGAACGTAAAAAGTACCCGAACTTCCAAAGACAATGACGTCTAATATCGTTCCGGATCTCCGACAGATCTCGCTATATTCTTAACCTCACCTCTGTCGGTAACAGCTCACATGCAGTGTGCTGGATATTACTGTCTGAGGGTCTTACTTTCCCTACATTTACTCGTATTATGGAATTCTCTTCAAGTTTGCATGCTAACTAAACTGCTGGGCCGATTGGTATTCTCGAACACTCCAAGAGCAGCTGTAGTCTACTGCCAGCAGCCGGTTGTGTAATGAAGTCAGTTGCGGCTACTTAATAAGGCATGCTTTCCCAGGAATAACGGAACACTGGCGATGTGTGCGTATTCATACTATGTCAAGATTCTGAAGCACAGACCCGTAAGGTCTTGCTCACATTTGTAACAGTATTTGTCATAAGGGCCTTTTCGATTTAGTAAGCATTTCTCCATATTTTCTAAGTACCAGAATCAATTCTCGTTATTAGCATTGATTAGGCTATCTTGATTAAATGTCTTATGGTTTTCAGGGGAATAACTTGGCCGTTTTTTTTTTCATCAGAATCTCAAATATTCCAATTTTCTAATCATTGTTCGACTTCTTGTTATCCAAACACGTAGTTTTCACATTCCGTACCCTTGTCAGATATCCATACATTGACCATTTCTACGACCGTTTTCGAGAAAGTTCGTATCTAAATTGTCGTCGATTGAAGTAACGGTGACAGTAATAATTGAACGAGAAAGTTAGCTGATTATTTTTATTTTGGTAGAAGATATTTCTTTGCATTTACGATAAATCAAAAACCCCGCTATTACACATAACTGTATTGATTATGGAACAATATACTGCTACCTGACTGTATAAATAATTCCAAATATTCGGAAGAGGAAGCAAATTTATATCCAAAGAAGGCAACAACAACAACAACAAAATCAAGATTTGAGCTATCAAGCAAAGGCACTTTATATACAATTAACACTGTAAAGATTTGATTAGTTACATATCACAGTAAAGGTAAAGTGTTCCCGTTGCAGGCACCGTGTGGCCCGGAGGGTGGGTAGAGGTATAGCTCTACTCTTCTATGACCGCGGCACTAGAAGGGGGTGAGTGGTCAGCAGCACGCCCCGGCCGCACTTTACCCCCAGGAAAGACCCGGTACCCATTGTACAGGAGGCTGCGTGGGCCCCAGGGCCGGTCTGGACGGGCTGAATATCTCGTCTCCACCGGGATTCGATCCTGGACCGTCCAGCCTGTAGTCAGTCGCTATACCGACTGAGCTACCGGGCCCGCTGCGTATAAAGCGTGCATAACAATAAAATTTTACTGCCTTTTTGTGTATTTATGCGAAGCTGGATGACGTCACTTTCTGGCCGATATATATATATATATAGCTCGTAGATAACAGTAAGTGTTACATAATTAAAATAGATGTGTTTGATGGTGACTCTACTGATTAAAAATTTCCTGAATTTATGGCCTGTTAAATGCATATCAAACACAGAACGTACTTTGGTGCACACGTGTATAGCACACATTAGATTGATATACAGAGTACAAAATTTTGTTCAGAAAACCTGAGAGGCGAAGGCCACTTGGAATGCGTGCGCGACAGAATTGTAAGTAGACGGAACCGAGCAATTTGCTTCAAGCAGTAAAGCTTCTGACTTTTATTCGAGAGGTGCCGCATTCAAATCCTGGCTGAAGCACATTGTCTTAACTGAGGCTTTTGTTGTTTCACTTTGTTCTTTAGGCAAATTTCGAGGGAGTGGCTCAGTTAGGTCATGCTCGGTCCATTTCACAGTGTTTCTATTTTATCATTCAGCAGTAATGCTACTATTGGACATTGCAGTCTGTGACGCGTCATTAGCCATATAGTAATGCTGGGGGGGGGGGGGGAATTTTCCCCATTAGGCCCACCCCCAAAAAACCGGGTTTTAAATTTCCGAATTTTTAGCTGACCAAAAATAAAAAAAAAAAAAACAATGAAAGCAAAAACTTTTTGCAGCGCGGGACAATTTTTTCGGGGGGGGAAGGAGGGGGGAGTGAGGGGGGGGGGGCGGGGGAATAGTGCGGCGAGACAGCGGGGGGGGGGAGGGGGGTCGTGCTGCGGCAGATCAGGTTACAGTTTGTCGGAGTTTGGATTTAAACTGGATTCCCTTATCTATATGTAGGCCTATTTATATAGTGTACCATATTTACACGTAATTCCGGCTTGCGCAATATTCGACTGGCGCTGAACCTTCCGGCACGTAACCGCAGCGTTAAGCCGGAGGGTGTCTGCTGCTCGGTACGGAACAGTTTTGATTTTATAGTACCCTTAAATGGATTCACGGTGGTATAGTGCACCGATCCCACCAGCACTTGAAAATTAAAGATCCGTACAGTACACCGAGGCCGGGATTCAAATGTAAAACCACGGATAAAAGCACATATTAAGACGGATTTTAAGAATGCGTTGTTTATGGATGTGAATTGGATTTATGTGGCTCAGTTTACGGTGCACTAGTGCACTGTTTTGAGCGCCGTATTGAGCCTTCGGGTTACGTCAAAGGCGAAGAATATCTTTGACTAGCAATGTGATTATCAATTTCTGAAGAAAGACATTGCAACATGAAGTTATTTATTAGGCCAAGAATTACTCTGCTACAAAATTAATCCTTAGTAGACATTAGTTAATATTGGCATTCCTTTTTAGATTGTGGAACGTCTCAGATTCAGCACAGCACAAGCTGTTAGTTCTTTTCTGTTCGTCTATTTCTGTTTTGGAAACCAAAACCTACATACAAGCTTATGCCTGTCCTAAGCACGTCCACTGCTTGTCTTTGACTGCACGTACGACAAATACAAACGCAGACAAAGTATCAGCAGTTTCCACTGTCTAGAGGAGAACTGGGTCATGCTGAGACGCGGTCTTGGGTTCGAGGGCAGGTAGCAGCGATAACCGGTTAGTGTGCTTACAGTTGCTGCGTTTCTGAGAACCGAGACCTACAAGGGAAAAGGTATTGCCCAGCTCTGTCAAGTTGCTTAAAATCTAAATGGTTTCATTGAACGGAACCACAGAGTAATTGCCGCAGTTTTCCTCGATGTCCAATTTGAATTCTGTAAGTCATGTATTTGTGACTTTCAATTAGCACATGAATATTTTTTGGTAATACGTTTTACTACATGTGATCAATTTTATGTTTGCCAGGGAACGCACCTCCTGATCATAACGATATATAGAATGCCCCAGGCCGTTAGGTCAGTATTGCAGGGTCTAATTCTAGAGGTAATTCTAAGTCAGGAATGCCATATACACATGAATCCGGTTTGCAACGGTTGCTCAGCTGCATTTACATTACTTTGAGTAAAGTATAAATGAAAGAAGTATATTGTGTATTTACTGATGCAATTTAATGTACAGTTAGAGTGTTCTCTACTCTTATGCGTATTGGACCGTGCATCATCTTGATATTTGAATAAAGGCTGACCAAATAGATGACACTAGCTTTATTCATCTAGTTGGTCAAACTTTATTCAAATGTTCTCTACTCATTCAAAACGTACAGACGGTTTATCAAGGACTCGCTGCTTGCGAGGAACTTCTTAAGTTATGCTGTTAATATAGGCCATGTAATTGACAGGCTACACTTTCGGATAAATTTTTGTTATTTTTGTTAATGATGATATAACTTCGTTTCTGTTCCGCAGTATTATATTATCAAAACGTTTAACCATGACATAAGCTGTACCATAGTTTAGCTGAATTTGTGCAGTGCGAAAACAGGCTGGGTAAATGCAAAACACAAGTTGCAGTGTTTCCACCTAAAAATTTAAATTTATGTAATCTTTGGTCATTTTTATGCAATAGACAGTGATTTATGTTCTTTAGGATGATCACAATCGCCCTGCCGTGGAATAAAAAGCACAGTTTTCTCGTTGCTTTTCTTTCCTCTAGGATTACCGGAACTATCTGTAGTCTATGACATCGAAAGTCTCAACCTAAAACTTACGTCATTTAATCGTTTGTCTTTACTGGGTACTGACAAGACAGCACTGTAACTATAATATAGCAATATGGGGCGTTGGCGTGGAAAAGCAGTAAGTATTACGTATACTGAATTTGTTTGTAGCCTTAGTTACCCAGCATGCAATGCACATGCGCCATATTGTCATCTGTAGCCTGTCTGGTTGTACAATATTTTTCCATATTATCTCATAAACGGCACGGTTTTCGAAAAAGTTATTGAACATAAAACGTATGTTCTGATTTTCTCTGCAGGTTTTTTCTGAAACATTTCTCATTCTCAGAGAAACTGAGCGAGATATGTTCAAAAGTGTATAATGGTCTTCGTGTAAAATACCCGCTATGCTTGTCAGATTATAATGAAAATTGATTTTTTCTCAACAGATTTTCGAAAAATTCTCAAATACCGAATTTTATGAAAATCCGCCCAGTGGGAGCCGAGTTACTCCATGCGGACGGACAGGCATGACAAGCCTAATAATCGGTTTTCGCAGTTTTGTGAACGCACCTGAAAACTGCCCGAGAAAGACTGCAAGCCGCGAAATCTGCGGTTTGGCTGCGCGGTGTATGAACTGTAGAACGGACCTACTTACTCCACTGGTTGCCGTTCATTCACTGACGTACTGCTCACCAATTGATAACGGAAAGAAGTTTTTAGGACACTCAGTATCATTTTAACTTTTCTAAAACATTAGGGCGTTTATCAGATACGCCTCAGACAATAAGTAGTATTCAACATGTGGTCATTTTAGTGTCACGCATCTATACGCAACTGACGTATTTAGAGCTTCATAAGTCCGACAGGCGTTAATCTGGATAACATCAATTGATTTCCTTCTGTCGTCTGTTAGGAAGAACATATAAACCTATAGAGAGTGTCTGAGAGCAAAAGGACTTTAACGTAAGGAAGAAAAAGTAACAGTGGAATGAAGAAAGTAGAGTACTGAGGGAATGCATAATTTTTTAACTTCGATGAGTTTCACTATGGTTATAGAATCAAAAAGCTTAGATGGGCGGATCGTATAGCACGAAATACATTTTTTTTTTTAGTTGAAAAACCTGAAGGAAGAGACTAGTTGGAGTGCCTTGGCGCAGATGGGAGGATGACACTGAGAAGTGGAGGAAGTGCTGTGCAGGATCTGGTGGTGCGCTCTTGTGAACATCCTAATGAACCTTTCGGATCCGTACAAAGGTGAGGAATATTTTGATTGGCTGAGCGACTGTTAGCTGTTCTTTAATAACACTGCTCGTCGTGTAACAAGTCTCACGAAAGATATTCATACAGTGAGCCATCCTTTGTTAGCTAAAATTTTGAAGTGTCTTTTGAAATTCGATATAAGACGTGAGAAGTCTGAAGATGAAATTCTACTGTCCGAGGATTTCCTCTGGCCTCTAGACAAAACAAGACAAGGTAATATGAAGGCCACGGCTGATGTTTTCGACATACTTAAATTTGATCTAAATGTGCCATCGTTTGGCTTGGCATGCGCAGGGTGTGGCAGTGTATGCAAACAACATGATTGTCGGCTCCTGAACATGTTCGATTGATTTTAGGTACAGGAAGCAGAAGCTGTGTGTGTGAATGAATGTTCTCACACAGCTCACCTTTCGAAGTTCAAAGTCTCATTAATGTTTCAGCAGCTTTTGAGTTCGCGGCCTAATTGTGTTGTAAGTATCATGCAAATTAATTTTCCATTCTTCACACGGCCTTAAATTCTGTCACTCGGTTAATACTTACTCTTTGTCAGGTATAACATGATAATTCCTGTACAGATGCGGATGCTTCTCTGCAATTGAAAATCTGTTGAAGATATGGAGTTGAATATCTTTTTTTATTCGTTTGTACTTTCAGATATTTGAGTTTTTCTTTGACAGAAAGAAATATAAGTTCGTTAACTAATTATCTAGGTGGCTGAACAATTTTAAAACCGCGAGTACTAAAGCCCAGCATAGGACAAAGTCCTCATTCGTATGTATGTGTGTATTTATGATTAGCTTCGTGGGAAACTGATAGCTGCTCAGCTAGTCAAGACTTCGTCTGTGTACATCTTCGAACACAAGCAGTTCCAAGCAGAACAAAAGCCTGTTTTTCTGTTGCATGATTTATACGTACTTATGTAGTATAATTACGTAATGCTATTGTTGTTGGTGTTTTTTGTTTTGTGTACATGTTTGTGTGTGTGTGTGTGTGTGTGTATTTGAGCGTGTGTGGCATGTTGTGTTTCCCCATTTATATACTTCAACCAGTTGATCGCCTTTGTGTTAAATGGGTCTTCGGACAATGTACTTTTGTCGTGTCTGTTCAGTTGTAGCATATGCTCAGCAACGCCTCTCCATCTAAATACTTGCCATTAAACTGATATTGAAGAAAATCGAAGATGACCTTCACTGTACATTCCTGACTACTTAAAATAAGACTGCAAGTTTGGACTTTCCTGAAAATACGTATGTCCATATACAGATTTGTGACACATTTAATTGGCTGCTGTCCAGATGTATAACCATGCCAGAGGTTGTACTTTCAGATCTTGTCGACATATGTTGCTGTTACTGCCATTTAACTCTTTGAAGACTCACATTCAAGAAAATTACACAAACTCTAGTTCCTAACCCGTATGGAGCACAGTTCGCGACCAATAGAAAGAACAGCCGCTAAATATCTTAAGGGATAGAGTAGGTGTTTTTTTTACAAGAATCATGCGAGACACATAAACACACAACTTGGCAAAGTGCCTTGTGTTAATGTTGCAGCGGATGATTGGTGAACGTATCACTGGGCTTAAAAGTTATCATTCTGAGCTTAATTCTTTTCTAGTAACGAACTGTGAAGTTATAAAGTTCAGAATGATGATTTGAATAAATAAAATGTTTTACTTGGAAAATCGTCGTAAAGCCGAACTTGATTTTAATACAACAGCTGTAAAATTTACATCGCATGCCCAACACAACTTTCTTCAGTTAGTACGAACTCCATGCTATAATGTTCATAAATTCTATACGAGTGTTTTTCTCGTTATTTATTTCTGTGTAAGTTTTCATTTTGGGCCTCTTAAACATGGCTAGTTTGACCATTCCTAGGTTTAAGTAAGTCGCTTTTCAACTTTACATTTTATAGTGTCAAAACTATAAAAATGTGCAGAATTTGGCTTGAAATGAGGACTTAAACTGATGCGAACCCGTGATTAAGGTCACTGAATATCATTCCTGCAGTGTTGTTTTACAATGGAACCTGAAAGAGAGAAAATGGTATTCTGCCTGGAATTACACTGTGGTTTGGGCTAATTCTTGTGTTTTGTACAGGCGAATTGCCACCAGTGTGTATTAATGAGTCTTGTTAATACCAACATGTGAGCCGGGAGGTGTACCCAGCCACGGTTACATCATTAGGCCTATCGATTTTATCTGAAGACAGGCGATGTTACCATGGTCATTGCCATCATGGTAGTTAGACAATTTTATAAAGAGTGCACTTCCTCCGGTCAGTAACTGTAAGTCACGGGGCAGTGAAGGCCGTTACCATGACATTTTGTTTCCACACTATCGCTTTAGTGGAGGAAGAAGGGTGGGAGAGTAAACACGACTGTGTAATCGGATGTGAAAACGTGCAGTTTATATAATCATACCAAACCGTGAATGCAAAACTGCCTACGAGATTCCTTTCTGCATTCGTAAAGTGTTTTCCTCTAATATAAAGTGGTGTATAAGTGCAATAAAGTCAAATACTGCATTCTTGTGTTGTTGTACTGAATGGCGATGAAAATTGCATACTAAACACCAGGCGGGAATAAACCGACCTTCGGGTATTCCCTAGGTTAACAATGCGTAGAATTTGAGCTCTATTCTACTACCCTACTTCATGAACTGTTACTTGGTTGCACAGAAAAACTTACTGTACCACATGGGCCTACATATTACATTATGTTGTCCACCAGCAACATTATCCATGGAACTACGGTGCCGTGAGGATAACTGTATGTTGTGTAATCTACTAAAATATTAAATATACCCGTATTTTGTATATTTATTGAGGTAGACTACATACGTACTTGTTTTTACAATCCGACCCTGAGTTGTGACAGCGCTGTTATTACAGCACTTAGATACTGCTAGATTCAATACAGTAGCCTGTCCTTTAACCAGCTCTCAGGTTTAATTACCTTTGTTCTAAGTAAAAAAAAAAAAGGAAAATTCATATAATATTTTATTTATTCAACAAAGTTACGTTACTGTTACCGATATTTCAAAGTTGTTAATAGTGTGATATGTATACACAATTCATTGGTCTCTGTACTAAGTTTTTATTGATTTCATTTTGTATTGATCCTCTACATCAAGCAGCTGTTCAATTTTTCGCTCTGCTACTCGGCTCCGTTGAAGGTGGATAAGAGAGAATCTGCTGTATTTGGATGTAAGACAGACGAATTTGTTGAGGTGAGCCTAGCACGCATGCGCGAAACGAAAATGTATTTGGAAGAAGCGGAATATAAACACACGGTAGATGAAACTGCAGTACTGAAACAGATCATGATGAAATAGATCAAACGGGCAATACGGGATGCAACTTGTGGCTGATGAACCCCCTCCCCCACCACCGGCGAAATTTTGTAGTTAGTTACAGCGATAAACTTCAGTGTCTCGTGAAGATAGAGAAAACACAGGAAAACAGAATTGTTGTAAACTGGAGAAGACATACAGAAATGTACAAATGTCCTCGTATCAGAACTAATGTCCTCGGTTGTGTGATCAAGCAACAAAGTGCCTTTAAAATTTTGTAGGAACAAACAGTTAGAGCATAACCATAAGTCATACTTGTACAAGTCATAGGTCAGGCGGAACACGGATACCGTAACCACAAGTGAAGTATTAATCCGCTAGGCCATGGGACAGAGGTGAGTGAGCTCCACGTACACACAGCGGAAGTTACATCACTCGGCCATCACATTCACACACGTTTCAGCCGATTAACTGGACATTTCTGTTCCTTCTCTTTCCAGAATGTAAAGCATTTGTCTGCCATACTTGGCATTGACGAACATGTCCTACTTAACTCTGCAGACAAAACAAGGGCGGTCACGAAGTATCAATGAACATAGGCCTACCACTATTTTGTTACTTCAACAATGACGTAACTGTAATCCACCATTTCATTCACACGTTTAAAGTTAAAAATGTGGATAGCATTAACATTATTTTCAGGTCGCCGTGTAATTGCAGGCATTAATTCGGAAGAAGAACCTGGAAACAGAGCCTAACGAAGACGAATTTGATTTTCTGAGAGCTTCGTTTAGTGACGCTGCTAACTGCTAAGATTTTTTGTCGTCGGTGGTATATTAATGAGTATCAAACACAAATGAAACGCTACTGACAGGGAAAAGCGGAAGTGCTCGGAGAGAAAACATGTCTGAGTGCCACTGCATATACCGCAGATCCCACATGGACTGGCCTGAGATAGAACCCGAGCCTCCGCGGTGAGAGGCCGGCGACTAACCACCAGAACCGTGGCACGGCCCCCAAAAGTAAATTAATCGTTAATACATATGAAGATATATCTGAAAATAACTGTAATTGTAGCATGCCGTTATGAACTGATCGCTGTATCAATACGCTTCATGTGTCTGTTAACAACTGTTTTATTTCGCATAACTGGTTACGAGTTGGGTACACTTTTGGTGCCATCGTAAAACCGTGGCATAAGGTGGAAACGAAATTTTGTCATATTATGCGTAAGAGCCTATGCACACTGTTGCTGTGTTGTCCTTGGCGAGAAGAGTAAGTCTGAATGTAGGATATGTTACACGTCGGATGTAAATTAACGTCAGTAGCCACAAGATCAGGAGTAGACATCTTTTGTTTAAGTGTGGTGGTTAGCAAATATTTTAATCGTCATAAAAACCTGGATTACCGTTTTCAAGCACGTTGATGTGACCCTCACCTCCGTTCGTTGCGCAAAATCCTTGATGTCCTGTTTGTACTGAAAACCGAAAGCCTCAAGAAAAATTGGTGTCATTTTCCACTTACTTTTACACCTGGTGCGCCATTTTCTGTATACCATAAATAACCCAGTGAGATTTCCAGAATTCTAAAACCAGGGCTGCACAAAAGCCGGGGGACGAAATTTTATACGGTGTCGCGTAAAGTTTGTTGATCCTCAGTACGGAACTTGCTTCACTTCATCCTTCTTGCTCCCGGATTTTGAGGTGGCTCCCAGATGTTTTTTTGGAAAATTTGTGGATCCCTATTTAAAACCACAAAGCCGATCGCCGATCCTGTTATTATTGTACAGCAGAAATTCTTGAACTATCAGTGGCTACCAATCGACAGCATTCTTCGACCCTTGCACAAGGATAATGCAGTCCACAAGCAAAGTGATAACAAGTAAGGATATCTTTACAACACAAGCTGCAATAAATAATGTAACACGTATTGTAAATAGTATAAATCATTTGAATCACGCAATCAAGTAGACTTAAAATTATAACAATGTACGCAAGATCGGTACTGCAGGAAAATATCCATAAACGGCGTTACTGCAAAACCATACTAACATCCTCAAAAAGCGTTACGTTGTCTTACAAGATAACGTAAAACTCGATCTTATGTTTATTGGACTGTGCATCATCTTGATAGTTGAATAAAGAGAGACCAACTTGATGTCACTTGCTTTATTAGTTCATTATTTACTGCTCAACATGTTTCGGATGTTAATACATCCATCCTCAGGAGAGTGAAGCCTGCATCCGGATACCACGCCACCCCAGCTAAACTACAACGTAACACCAACACACATCGAACCAGAACAATACAACCCATGAAATAACTCATCAAATAAGTCGCAAGCTCCTGAGAATGGATGTATTAACATCTGAAACATGTTGAGCAATAAATAATGAAATAATAAAGCAAGTGACATCAAGTTGGTCTCTCTTTATTCAACTAGTAAAACTCGATGTTGAAGATGCTGGACCACCCTGATCTGTAGTGAAGCATTACAGCATCATATTTCTGCAGGAACAGATGGACAGTCGTACCGGTGTTGAATCCCAAAAAGACAGGAGTGTCATCATTTCAGCGTTCGGAAATCCGCAGTAGTACCTTACTTGGTTTCGCAGTTTGTAATTTATAAGTCGTAAGCACCAGTGCTGAAATCAGCTTCTCACTGCGGAGGCCTGTGTTCGATCGCAGAACAGTCTGTACCTCTTTTGTAGCGGACAACGTGGCAATGGGGCAGGTTTCTTCCAAGTACGTCGGTTTTCTCCAGTCTGCACCATTCCACTAGTGCTCCATGCTGTTCATTCGACTGCCATCGACGCCATGTATTCTTGATCACGGGTGCCCAGACTTCTTTGGAGAAGCGTGATTTCAGACTTCCGCCTCGAAGTAGATGAGAACAGCGCTATTCTGCGCTATTACGAAGACAGTAGTGGCAATTCCTTACCGACGTTTTGGGACAGCCTGTCGGTCCCATCTTCAAGGGGTCACGAATTACCACTACTCGCTGCGTAATAGCGCAGAAAATCACAATTCTCTTTATTTGGCGAAGGACTCCAAATTTTATTATGGGCTCGTTCGCGGGCCGCGCGTGTAAAAGTCAAAGCAGGTGATACATCCAACCGCCTAAATTATTGTGTAATTTTATGGTATATACATACATATACATATATATGCATATTATTTAGAAGCGTGGCCGCAGGACGCAGTTTGGGTACCCCTCGCCTAGACAATGACAGCGTCCCTATATAAACCTACAGCGAACTGTTTACATACTGTAGCCATTCGGACGTCGCTGTACGTCACTTGGCTGTTATCCTCACTGAACAAGATTTGTACTTACGAAAAAAAAAAGTTGATTAATGTAACAGGGAATTAAAGTATATATCTTAACTGTGGGGATGACATAAAACACAGTTGTACGCAAAGTGTCCGTGGCCTATTTGGCGACCGTGAAGACACCGAGGGCCAACTGGTGCACAGTGACACCGGGCGGCCTCGCCTACCCACCCAGTTGCATCACATCACAACTGAACGGTTCGTACGTGAACAGGTCAAAGTAATGCTGAACTAGTTGTTTGCGCAGTTTGCGCAACGTGAGAGTCGTTTTGGACGCGACCACACTGCTAGTGGATCACGTCTCACTTGCGCGCTCCAGCAGTTACTGGGTTTTAGATGATACGGCTTTTCTAACCGACTGCCCAGTAACAGCCATCTGACCACTCATTGCTGCAGTAGATACCATTAAGGCTTGGACAACTTAAAGTCGAAGACCAAGTTACTCTGTGGCTCACAGTCTGTCCGTCTAGCATTCCTGACCAAAACTTATTCAAGTAGACAGTCTGACCACCTCAAATTGGGTATTCTGGCTGGCATTAAGACAAGGGGGGTTATCGATCATTAGTTACGAATTATAGACCGGTTAGTTTAACCTCGGTAGTTTGCATGCAAATGGAACACGTTGTAGCTTCATATCTAAGGCAAGTGTGGGATAAGAATGATTGGTTGTACGAGGGTCACCATGGATTCAGGCCGGGATATTCGTGCGAAAGTCAAGTAATCGCGGTATGCCAGGACAATTGCGGACTCTCTGGATAACGGAGACAGGATTGACGCTATTATAGTTGACTTTTCGAAAACTTTTATTTAGTTTCTCATGGTCGGTTGCTTATGAAAATTGCATACTCGGGAGTGGATTCTAAGGTAGTGGTATGGATAAGGGAATTCCTGTTAGGTCGCACGCAGAGAGTCAGGGTAGGAAGGAAATTTTCAGAAGAACTTAGAGTAACCTCAGTTGTACCGCAAGGAAGCGTATTAGGTCCTCTTCTGTTCCTAGCCTACGTAAATGATATTTGGACGAATATTGAATCAACTATTAGACTTTTCGCTGATAACTGTGTAATTTACAGAAAAATTATAAATAATGGGGACGTGGAAGAATTGCAGAAAGATCTGGACAGGCTGGGGGAGTGGGCGGTTGAAAATGCGATGAAAATAAATCCAACTAAAAGTAAGGCAGTTCGCTTCACGAGAGCCAGGGTAAAGGACCCACTAAATTATTCGTTAATGAACGCATTAATACCGGAAGCGAGAAGTTGTAAATACTTAGGAATAATCTTACGTAGCAACTTAAGTTGGGTGGATCAAGTCAACTACACGGTGAAAAAGGCCTGGAAGGCACTACATTTCACAATGCGAATAATCAAAAAGGGAAATAGTAATACCAAAAGTTTAGCCTACATGTCACTTGTACGTCCGATTCTTGAATATGGGGTCGCGTGCTGGGATCCCTACAGGGAGGGACAAATAAGTGCGTTAGACAGGGTGCAAAAGAAAGCGGTCAAATTTGCACACCATACGAGCAGTTCGAACTGGGAAATTTTGGCGTCGTGTAGAAAGTTATCACGCGTATGTGCCCTCTTCAAAGCGTACTCTGGAGAACGGTCGTGGAAGGCTATAGGTGACAGACTACAACGGCCACACTGAGCAAGGTAGATCATGAACGTAAAGTGAGGAGTAGAAGGCAAAGAACGGATATAGGGAAATATTCCTTTGTGAATAGGACCATCCAACACTGGAACCAGTTACCTGCAGAAGTGTTAG
>Ga0123354_10010363_pt1 | contig 14353 bp, 2 predicted proteins | sample TergutLab28metaG_2_FD_97872 | JGI IMG/M metagenome (GOLD analysis project Ga0123354, IMG submission 97872) | Labiotermes labralis P4 segment gut microbial communities from Petit-Saut dam, French Guiana - Lab288 P4 | ecosystem: Host-associated > Arthropoda: Insects > Digestive system > Gut ... | reverse complement strand
CTTATTTGCTAGAGCTTTTAGAAAAGTTAATATCTACAGAGTTATTGTTATTTGTAGGCTGTGTTTAAGCATGAAACCACTACAGCATAAAACTCCTTCCTATATAGTGCGCTGGTGTTCACTGTACGTTCAACTGTGGGATGCCTTTGTCACATTACAGTTTGGAGTGTTTGCGCGGTGATGTTGGGTGGAGTTTTCCTTGAGGTTTTTTTGTCGATACGTGTATTTCGTTGTTACTCTGTTTTTCATCCCTTGTGGTTGGTCTTGTTCCACACTGTGAATGTGAATGTAAACACTATGGGTACCCAAAGTGGACAAAGCATCTGGTAAAGTAAGTTTAGGGGCCTGAAGATGACTAACATCTAGTCGAAACATGTAGCCATACTATAGAATAAATAGATTGTGCTGACGTACGTTTGTGTAATACTTATTGATTTTCAAACACATCGTGATGCCTTCATTCAGAACAGTTACGTACTGTTCTACGAGTTGTTAGTGTGGATTCCGTCAATGTGTTTTGCTTTAATTTAGAGGCCTGCGTAAGTACATAGAACCGGAAGAACCTAGTGCACGGATCTGCAACAAAATATGAGTGGCGTAAATTAAAATACTACGTTAAAGTGCCGCCTTTTTTTTTAGTGAACAATACTTATTCAGCCGTTACAGTAATTCCCAGCTCTCGTGGAACCAGAAATTGTATCTTCATTGTCACAAAATCCGATAGTCGACATCCCATTGATTTTGCTTCGTGATGCTGTCGCAGTAGGAATATTTCCCCTGAATACTGAACAACAATTGCAAGAATATTATGATATTCTTCAGCACCTTGAAGCCATGAAATAAAAAAAATATTATGGAAGTTGAAACATAAGACAAAGGCGGCCGAATTCTGATTTTCTGATTGATTTAAAATTTCGGAATTTGGAAAGATGACTCTGTGGCAATAACAGGTATAGTTAAGCGTGATATATTGCAAGACTGGGGAATGTATAAGAATCATGTAATACCGTATTGTAACCTGCTAAACGCTTAGCAATTTCTGACTGACTGACTGAAGAGAGGGAAGTAATAGGGAATGTCTTAAAAAACACTATGTTTATTGGGAGAGGGGAGAAGAGAGGTAACAAACTTACGGTTTCGAATTTCCCGTGCAGTGTCCGCTTGTTTCTCTGGTAAAGGTACGCTGGGGACAAACTGCGGCGTCAGGAAGTGAAGAAGGTAAATTAATAAGTAGATTGTTTTAATATTCAGTAAGAAAAGAAGCAGAATATGTGGGTTGAATTTTGAATTGTGTTGAATTTTTAAATTTATTGGGGCTTAAGTTTTATAACGTTGAAGGGGCTACGTGGGGGTAAAAATTGTAAACTTGGTTTTGAGAGTGTTGCATGAGAAGCAGGTAGTAAAACATCTAATTTGATTGCCAACACTGCGTTTAACTTACATTAGAAGTGGGGAAACCCATGATCGATGTAACCACTACTTTGTCGGAATCAAGCTAAATTGCAGACATTTCGTGCCTACCTCACAGAAAATTCAGTCTACAATGTCAGTACCAAAGGGTTACTATTATTCAGGGAAGTAATTGGTATTTATTGTGAGAATCACGCCAGTCACATAAGGAAATTCACTCATTTAAAATGCCGTGTCGTTCGTGTCTCAAAGTTAAGGCAACAAAGTAGGGCAACGTTCGCTTTTAAATACAACTTAAATCACGTACGTGGGCTGTAACAAGGAACTGAACTCGGGGTCTTTTAGAAAGAAAAACGAAGAGAAACGGCGATTGGGTGGTTTATCTGAAATCTAGGTATACTCTTGTAATAGGCGTGGCGGGAGGGGCCGTCTCTCGAGTTGGGACGATTTATAATGGATCTGTCCATAGCAGAAAGTCCTCGAGAGCTGCAGATTACACTCGTCCTGCCGGCGATTAACAACTGAGTGTCCGAACGTGCTGCAAGTCCCAGTCCAATGCTGTGCGCTGCTGTGAACTAAGTTTCTGACGACGTTCCAGATAGTATCATGCAAGAATCGTCCTGTCGAAAATGTCGTGGTTACAAATGCGTATTTCTCTTTAGGTTGGCAACGAGGGTCCGAATCGTACTTCTGACTGCTCATCTCGATTCCCTTCGACGCTAATTATTTGATCTCTCACCGTTATATCCTGTGCATTTTTTCCATGACGTAATTCTTGTTCGTTTTCCTTTACTTAAAGATACTTTTCGAACTAAATGCTTACAGGAACGATGGTTCTGACTATGGAGGAAGTGTGAAGTGAAATTTGAGGTTCTTACTCTTTTGAGTGTCAAGATTACAGTCTTCTGAGAGTGACATCCATTTGGAAGGTAGAAGGAAACTCTTCTTTTCTGAATATGGATAGAGGAATTTTCTCCTAAATGTGTGTACCTCTCCACGAAACAACGCGGCGTCGCCTCCAGAAATGCCTTGCCTGTTATGTCGATGGCGTATTTCATTCCGTCTCGCTGTTTTTTTTTTTGTCAATTCCAAGCAGATGAAATTACATTTTTAAGTATGTCGAGATGTATACCATACTGGAAAATTCAAACGAAGCTTTTCTTATATGCGAGAAAATAAGTACTGGTATTTAGTCCAAATGAAATTAAAGATGAGTACAGAGAAAGACGGCCCTTCGAGTTAAACTGAAGTGACAGTGACTGAGTGCTAGAACTTTCAGTTTGTGTGTCTGTTTGTATGTGCGGAGGGAGAGAAAGGAATCATTCAGACGATAGCTGCGAAATACAACACAAGAAATAAAAGACACGGGATTCCACTTTCGGTTACGAAACTTGTGTTGCCGTGGTTAAGTGTTTGTACACCTTGTATCGTTCAAATGTTGACAGACGGTCGGACACGCTTGTCCTTTATCTATTGGAACTCAAATAAATACATACATACATCATCGTTTTCAACTGTGTAGTACTTCGAAATAAAATATATTTTAAATGTATAAACGAAAGCGATATTGATGTGTTGTTACTTGCATAAAATATGCAAGGAATGAGGAATAATATTCAGGATAGCTGGGACAAAGATCAGTACCTAATCTGGGACTTCCATAATAAGAAGCAGGTATGCTAGTTGCTTGGCATTGACGTTCGTAAAAGGTTTTTAAACGTTCTAAACTGTAACTTAGCTTACTTTGGTAAGAGACTGCTGGTTACTGAACAGATGTGATTTTGCACAAGTGCTTATGTATGTTGCTGTGTGTTCAGTGTGTTGGCCTCCTGTGTTTAATTTCTATTTTAAATGTGGGTGTGTGACAGTGCTCACTGATACAGACAGCAGCGCTCCTGATTTGTTCCTCCAGCCACATTTCCGTTCGCAAGGGTGGAGGACGAAGGTAATTGAATGTGTCTAAATCAAATTGTGAAAAAGCTCTTCCCATGACACCAGGTGTCCTCCTCATGCCAGTCTTTAAATTGTGTGAGTGTGTTACAGCAGAATTCGATTATTTGTGCACAAATACACCCCTTTTGCTCCATCTTTTCATTTGTGGGAGAAAGGGAGAGAGGAAATTAAAGCCGCTTGATGTGAATCAGTTTACTCGCATTTTTATTGTGGTTCGTCTGTGGAACCGTCGCTGTGGGTTTAACCACTGATCTTCTCCACACTAAATTTCGACTGATCATTTGAAGACAAGCTTCCGATTTATGCAGGAATGGGCAGATGTATGGCATGGAGATTTAAAATTAGAAACGTCTCTAAACAACAACTGTTCCTGGCGACGGTATATTACACTTAAATTACTCGGCATCTTGACTGTCCATCTTTTCCTATTCCGAAAAGAATACATCGTGAATTTCTTTCTTTCCTCAGCTGAAATTGCGGGGAGGCACCCACTGGTTTCGGTTCAACAGGAGGTTATTCTCCATCGCTGGAGGTCTACTTACCTTCTGCTGACAAAACCAAATTCTAGACACATATATATAGACGATGTGCAGTTGAATTCTGAATTGGAACTACTCAGGCGTTTTTGTAGCCCCCTGTGGTACTGTCGCTTCAGAATTGCGTAACTTATATCCACATTTGAGCTTCTCAGGGCGTTGATTATGCAGAGTTGCTAGACGGCATCTTGTCTAAGAAGACGACAGTTTTAATGACCTATGTTTTTATCATTACTTTCTTCCCCCTTTTTAAATTCCTTCTTCTCTGCCTGTTCTCTTGTTCTTTAACTCATAAGCTATTTTGGTTTCCATATCTGGTTTCCTTGTTATCCTCTCTCTTCCTTAATTTCATTCTGTGCTTTTTCGCCTTATTTATTTCCCAGTTCCATTTTTTACGGCTTTCCAGCTCTCTTTATTTATTCCTTGCTTTGTACCGCGTTTGTTTCTCTTGCTCTCTACCTCTCTTTTGCTTTAAAAGATCGTATTCTTTCTTGCTTTCTTTACGTCTCCCTGTCCTTCCTTTTCTTATTGCTCTCTGTTCCTTACTACCCTTGTATTTCTGGCTCTCGGATCAGCCACTCACTCCCTCATTCCGATGACAGACACCCTTCTCAGGGGAAATGAAGAATTCTCCTGTGATGACGAATTACCCATGAGCCCACGTGTTCTGCTAAAGCGACTTCACATAAATTACTGGAAAATATATAATTATCCCTAAGAGAAGAGGGAGAAGTCTGGCCAGCTGGGCCCTGAATTCAGTTCCTTGGTTTCTTCCCCAGTGTTTTGTCACTAGTCAAAGACTGGCGCTGATAGCATGGTTTTGTTCCAGCCTTATGCCGTCTGTGTCGACCATCCGTAGGTTTTTGAATAATCCACTCGTTTACGTCAAACATCTTGTTAACTTGTTACACTGTTACTGTTTCTCATTGCTTTCAACGTTCCCAACATGGCAGAAAAAGTGAAGTATAAAAATCTGAGCAATTAAGTGCAAAATTCCAAATACTTAATTGTCGTAAACGCACATAATATAGCTGAGACAGCACACTCGCTATAGTAGTGAGGCTGCAGGATGGACAACTGAGGAATCGGGTTTGGATACCGCGGAGGGGCAAGAAATTTTTGTCTTCAAAGGATCCACCCCGTCTCTGAGGCCTATACATTCTTGTATCCAATTAATAACAGTGGTGCTTACCCCTAGATTAAAAGGCAGTGAGTCAGAGTTGACCATTTACGTTTACCTTTACCTAGTTTGAGGCTAAGAAAGCGTCGAAGTGTACCTCCACTCTTCAGTTTGTCGTTATACTGTATTGTAGCAATGGTGAAAGAGAAAACCCAAATTTCTCTTCCACTGCACCTAAAATGCATACTTGTGCAGCAGTTCTGTAAAATATTTACTGGACCACTTTCTGTGAGATATTTTGTTACAATCTGCTTGAACGTCTGCCGCAAAATGCGACCAATATTGTATATATAAACGTGACTTTATTGTTGAATTTAAACTTTCAAGGCAGCAACAGTAAGAGTATTTATTTGTCCGAGATGTGGACATTTTTGCCTTGAACTACTGGCAGGCTCATTGTGTGTTCTCGTCTGTGTGTCGCACTGTTGTCTTTCTTTCTCATAATCTGCATATAGGGTAGCCACAACAGCCTGGATGATGAATTTCTGTCGTTATTCTCTCACCACCAGGAACTCTGTCTTTGATTATCTATATGAACGCCAGGTGGTAGTGATTGCGGAAAGCCGTTTGTCCTTACGAAGGAGGTGGGTGCTACCTGCACTGTGGTCAGTATTACAGCATCCACTGTTGCCGATACAACTTTATCTCTTAGTATTAGCATAGCATGTTGTATCAGTGTGTGTTTCAAAAGTTCCTTAAATTAACCGCGTGCATATTCATTGAAAATGTGATTTTATTGTACCCCTGTAGGACCATTTGTAGAGCGGATCAGTGGAGGAGTTTTCGCACGAAATCGTAGCTACAGATGGAAATTTTCTACGTTTCTCTTGAAAATGTCGAATGTTTTCGTAGGAATAACAAGCACCAATATTACTAGTAAAATATCTGGATTTAGTGATGTGTTTAGTAAGTTTCATAAAATTCTGTTTAGTGCCTGAGAAGTTACTTCAGGGTCAGAAACATAAATATGGGGCTACAGTAAATTGGGGTTAGTATCTTTCTTGAGTAAAATTCTGTGTTTTATTTAGTTTCTATTACAGCATAGACCTAATATTTTATTGTGGGCGTACTTTGTGATATTTGCCTACAAGAGTATTAGATATTTCATCAAACATATTGAATAAAGATTGACAGTTCTTCAGCTTATTTTCTTTCACGGACCGCTGGGAATACCCTGGCGGACATTTCTGGCATAATTCTTTGTCTTTTAACTAAACAAAATCATAAGAGTTTTTGACTGAGGAAATCTAATCTGTCGTTATTTTCCAAATAAATTTGTGATAGGTTGGAAAGCGGAAAATTGTTTAATTGATAGATAATTGCGGTAATCGCAAAAGCAAGTGGAATGTATCGTACTTAACACAGAAATGAATATATAATTTTTAGTTATGTTGCGTAAATATGTTAAAAATCTTCTTGGATCTCTTATTTTCAATGGCTAATATTCTTCTGTTCATACATCTGCATTATTAAAACTAGGAAAAAACTGTTTAAAACAAATAAATTATTTTTGGACTTGATTGTTTCTTAAATTTTATACAGACGTCGAGAATTTTTTCTTCATGATAGAAGTTTTGGAAGTTTTTGAAATTCCATAAAAGATACCCACCTGCTCTCCAAGACAGTCCTTATTACGGTTTAACCACAACATAAATATATACTTCACGATAAAGACATAATTAAACACCCAAGCCTATTTTATTTATTGCGAACACCACCAACCTTGCTGCATATGTGTATACTTTTGAAAGTCAAGCAGGTTTAATTTCTGAAACAACAGCGCGGATGGAGAAGCACGTACACTTTCATTAAAGTCTTATGCTTATTTTAAATCACGTAGAAGCACGTCACATGCTAATTGCTACTGTACGGGCATGGAGCTTCTGTAATATATGTGTGTGTGTTTGTGTGTGCATGTGTATTCTAAGATTATACAACCAGTTGCTTGTAAGCGAGATACTGTATGGGTAACGTGGAAATTACACAAGGAATCTGGGGTATGAAGTGGCTGAATAAACAGACATCCTTCTTGAATTGTTTTAAATGAAGGTTTCTGTTTTCGCAGCTTTCCTGTTGAAGATACAGTGTTCACTCTTGTATTCCCTGTTAAGTCAGATGCGCTAAACTTCTGCTTCCTGGAGTAGATGCCTCTTCAGTTTCGGGTGTTCTTCTTTATTAGACGCGCAAAGTGGTCCGTGTTTTGCTGTCTGCTCAACATGGTGGAGTCAAGTGGCAAACTTGGTTATAATGAGTCTTAAGACGGTCGTTATCATTAAGAAGGGGACAGCGGGTCGGGAGGTTCTTGTCAAGGGCACGTACATCCTATATAACTCAGACACAAAAAGCCTACAGTCCTAAACACACCGCGATTCAGGACGCAAAGAATGCGATTGCGGAATGGCAATGGAATCTGTCAAGATTGTTCGTAAGCAGGAAGCTGAGTGGTCGGTGATGTGAGGCCGTTTGTTCTGACTGCTGATATTTGTCTTGTTTACAAATGTACCAAGCATGAAGTACAGAGAAAAAGAGATAGAAATAGAGAAAGTATAGAGGAGGGGAAAAAGAAAGTGCCGAATAAAGGAAGGAAAATGAAGTAAAAAAAGTTATTTCTTCGTAAGATTTGAGGTTGAAGTCAGCTACACCGTCGCAAAACCCAAAATCTGGCATAGATCTGAGGTCCTTCAGACGGTGATTCTTAATGTTACGCTCGTCTGGTAGATAACTCATATAACTTGTACCCTAAAAAGGGAGGCAGCAGGTTTTTCCGAGACATTCATGCCTGACTACCAAAATACGCGACCGTACTTCACACAAAGCATTTGCCTTGATTATGTGCCTAATCTTTATTCTTTTATTTCTCTTTTTATGTTTCTTTCATATTTCGAACGCAGATTCTTTCGAAGTACGTTTCTTCTTGCAGTTTATGTTATATTTTCTTTGAATTTACAATTCCAGGTATATTGTACGAAGTTTGCTACTCCACAGACATCATATTACGCATAGTAAAACGTATTACGAATGCGGCCTCGTGGGATGTGATGCCGTTTATTCCGGTAAATGCCATTTTTTCTGAGGTACATACTACTTCCACATCCACTGTTGCACCCTGAAAGTAGATGCATCTGGTATTTCCGAAATGTTCATATACACCTTAGATACTTCCTAGAAAATCTTAATCTTTCGTGATATTGTGTTACATCACGCCAACCACCGTGGCTTCTCTACACAACGGGGTAAAATTTGTATCTTGACGGATATTCTGTATTAGGATACCGTCAGCAAAGAGACGGGAATGTGATGCATGTGTATGTGCGTATATGTGTACTTGATAAAGTATACACTGTTATTTCTTCTGCAGTGTTTTCTTCGCTGATCATTGTCATCTTTTGTTTCACAATCCTTTTGGAATATTACCGCTTATATTAGTTATATATAATATATAATATTAGTTCCTGTAGTCTACAATAAATTCACCGGCATTTTGGCGACAACGCATCAGTTTTCAAAGTGATACCATAATCTCTAAGAAAGGACGGAGGGAGGAAGTGCGTCCAAAACTGCTGCAGGTTTTTGCCAGAATCCACGTTTTTGCAACCTCGAGTGGTTTTTGGCGGTTGGTGCAGTGAGTGGGATATGAAGCTACATGACAGAGTGCACAGTCGTGCAGGCAACCAACCAACACAAGCCGTTCTTCATCACATTGTGTGTCGTGTTATGTGGAATGCATTGCGAGAGGCTGCTGAAGAGGCAAGGTGCTGAAAACCGTTACAAATCCATTAGAGGTGGAGGCATTTAAAATAAGTGCTGTCACAGTAGTTACTAGCATCTGAATTGTTGCGAGAAAGAGCTACCAACTTATGTAAAAGAGTTAAACTGCTTCGTATTTCAACGCATGTAGCCTACGCCAAAATGTAGCCTGCTCTAAGAAAGTCACTGCTTTCATATTCCATTTCGTATAAAGTGTTACAAAAGATCAAACATTTTAGATCTTCTTCGAAATGTGAAAAAATGGAAGCTCTTTTTAGGGTGAATCATGTACCCGTCTGTCAGTGGCGGCGTATTAGCGCCCTTATATTTGATCAGATGCTTTTTAAGTTCGATATATGAGGCGTATTTAAATTTGTTGACCAATTCTGATTTTCAGCCACATTGGTTCACAATAAAATTCACTTCATACAAGTCCACAATTCTACTTCTTCGTGAATGTCACAAATCTTTAATAAAATGCTACAGACAGGCTTTCTGTACGTTCGTCAAGATTCATGTATTTCTGAGAACAATCAAAATATGAAAGTTCTTTGCCTCCCACAACAAACATTCTAAGAGTGCTGCAGAAACTAACTACAATTACTTTGTCGGTAGTGGCAACGTGAAAATTTTGGTATCTGTCCCAAGAATCTACCGCTAGACCTCCAGACCGTGGCAACTTACCTATTAGCGCATTAGTTCTGGAAAAATATTTGGAATTCTATAGTAATAAAAAAAACAACACGGATTATTATTGGTTTCGCATTATTCTATTTTTATGACGATCACCTGTCTGATGCACGAAGTCTGCATAACATTATAGTGCCGTGCACAGTTTTTGGCCGGTGGAATTTCAAGGTAGGCTAGGAGCGAGTCACTTATGCATCGTCATGTATGGCTTAGCCCTTCTTTCCGCTGCCTTAAGTACTGCTAACCTTGTCACACTGATTTTTCAAGCAAACAAGCACCCACCCCTCGCCACGTAACAACATCCAGTAAGGCCAGTCCTCCACCGGAAAAAAAACCCTAATCAGCGCACTGTGCATTAAGTTTGACTACTTGAATTCAACAAGTTCGAATCATTGTCACGTTTATATTCCCTAACACAAAAACAGCATTTCTTATTGCACTCGAGCATTTTGTGTCATTTCATAATTTTTTCTGCGCGTATTTCTTCTCGCTATTTGCGAATTTTATGCGTATTGAGGTGCATTTATTTAGAATTCTATTGCATAGTTTGTAATAATGAATTTTTAATGTGTAGCATAAAAATAACTGATAATGTAACTAAAAGTACACAACCTGTCTTCACAGTAATTTAAATCAAACATTTGCTACGGTAGAGACGAATGGGTACTTTGTGCACTACGCGGTGCGCCAGACAAGAATTAAGAGAACGCTTTACGCGATGCTGTATATACAACTAAAATATAATGAGTCCAATTATATTACATAATATAACACAAAATACTTCATCCAAACGAACTCGATTCATATAAAGCATTCTGTGAGGGTTCAGGTAAACTTCTAGACCTATGAGTAAATGTGCACGTAATTACAGTATAGAAGATCACATTTCTAAGGTGCTCGGTACTAACATAAAAACTTGCGTACCTCTGTCTAACATTCAAAGTAGTTTCCCTGTAAATGTCGATATAGGCTGAAACATGTTGAAGCTAAGAAATAAATAATAGTTTTGATTGATAACTTGTGTATTTTGTTGAGTACACAATCATGACTTTGATGGGTTATTTAGATAGACATTTACACTCACAGAGTAATTAGATTTAAAAGTCTCATTATTGATAAAACTCAGGTCATCACTTAGCATTGGTTCACTTTCCACTGTTTCAGCTGTCTGTGTCACTGATTTCAGTTCAGTAATTATTTATGATGAATTGTTAGAGAACAGTTATTTCTTTCGAAGTAAATATTCAGCAATAATCGCTGTCACATATATAAATTCATAATTTGCAATGCTACCCTATATCTTTCACGTATGACATTTCCGAAGAGTTCTGTACTTACTGTAAGTGAGGTGAAGTTTGCCATATAACAGGCCATGAAATCCCAGAAGGGGAGTAGAGGTATAGCTCTACTATTTCCTTTAACCGCGGCGTTAGTTGTGGGTGGGTGGTCAACGCTACGCCCCTGCTGCTTTAGGTACCCATTGTACAGGAGGCTGGTTGTGCCTCATGGTTGATTTGGACGGGTACGAAAAACATCGCCCCCATCGGGATCGATACCCGGAAGGTCTAGTTTGTACAGAATCGCTATACCGACTACGCAGTCTCTCTATGTATCGTAACCTCGGATAATGTAGTCGTAAGTGATACGAAACAACGTTCTGTAAATATTAGTCTCTGGTATAATTTAGAAACAACTGATCTGAAGTTCTCGTGAGCCAAAACTCACTATAATTTGTGCCAGTGTTTAATTTCTATTGGTTGCCCGGAACTGAGGAAAAAAAAAACCCGAGTTTCAGCAACAATTGTGCTAATGGTGCCTAATGAACACTCTCGTGTGACAGCCTATATATCTTTGGATTGGAGACTTCGTGAATGCCAATAAAACGGATTTCCTTAGCAAAGGGACGGATTCTTAGAGCAGGCGAAGGACAGAACATGCCCCTTGAAATGTGTAGGTGATCAAAGCTGTCATGTATAATTTGGAAAGTAGGTTATGCGTGACCGGTAAATCACTTTAGCAGCTCCGTGTTGGATATCGAATGTTGAAAACCCCTGAAAAATAACTTCAACCTCCGGCTGGGAAACTACCCTTGTCCTTCGAGAATGAACGCCACCATACAAATTGCAGGTAAATTCGAAGCAGCTGCACAGTAAATAGCCTATCTGAAATATCATATGTGTATTCGTACTGAATTGACACTTCTGAGTTTAAACCAAAGTTGAATGGGAAAGTCATTTAATGTGGAGACACGCTTATGATCTCTTCCGTACCGAACTTCAGTTGTTTAGCTTCAATATTTATTAATTGTAGTTGTCAGAATAAAGCTCAAAAATATTTGCACAGCCACCATTTTGTTATTCTGTGTTTTAAAAAAGAATATTACCTCATCAAAAGTTGCTCAATTATACAGAGCTATTATCATACGCTTACGTCTTATCATGGCCTGAACATTTTTGGCACAACTCTCGCTGTCGTCTTACGTCTCGCGTCAGCCATGTTGTTAAGACTGATTTAGGAAACTAGAACGAATATATTGCGCTACACTCCAGTGGAATAATGATCATGATAACGTTTGTGATAATTGGTCATCTATTCAGAAAGTTGAAAATGGTCAGTCACGATGCATTGTCATCCCATAAGCCTGTTTGTATTTATTTCTGAGATGTAAACGAGGATAAAAATTTAATTCCAGCTGTACCGTAAAAATATTCTGTCTTCATTGTTAGGCCCAACTGATTAATTCTGTTCAAGGACATACTCATTTATTGCTGGTATCAGAGCATTTGAATTTAAAGCAGGTGGTAAACATATTTACCCTTAGTTTGTAGGAAATTTTCCACATTTAACTAGTATAATGTGCAATGTTTTGTGTTTGTCCAGTGGAATGTTCCCCTGGCCTTACTGTTAACATGTTCTAGCTTCGTGGTACATATAAAGAAGTTTCAGGTACGAACTGAGCGTTACAGAGAAACCGACAGAGGCCACTTGCAATTCGAGAAACAGGAATATTTACGGTACGTCTCAATGTTATGTCTGTGTGTTACGTATTTGTAGCTCCTGGTGGTTACATCACCAAGGTACAAAGGTAATAAAAATAATTACAAATGAGAATTCAGGTGTATCCAGCCCACATCCGTGCATCGATGACACTATTTTACATAATAATCAGACTAACGCACTTAATGTGTGTTAACACCATTTTGTTCACATTGAAAGAATCCTACAAGTTTCAGCCCTAAAGGGGCCATCCTCAGGGAATTCTGATAAATTTCGGCAGCTCATGAAATGTATCAGTACTCCCTAAGCATGGCCCTTTTAGAGCTGAAACATGTAGGAGTGTTTCAATGTGAATAAAATGGTGTTAACATATATAAGTGAAGTAGTCGGATTTTTATGTAAACTAATTCATACTGCGTTTGTCTGGATTATTGATGTAATGTATGTTACGTTTAAAGTAATAATTTAGGGTTTGAAATTTGTAACTTAGATTAGAAACTTTCGTACATGAACTTGTTTGTTACATTACATACAGGAAGCGACACTCACTTTTATAAATTCAGCAATACTTCAGCACTTCATTGTACTTAGAGACATTACTACACCTAAGAGCGACGTGACAGTTCGCTAAACTTAAGAGTAATGGAATGCCTGACTAAATACTTTGCCACTCTATAACACAGAACGGACCGGTAAGTCACCTCATGCGCAACGTATACGCATGCTCACGTTGGTCGTCGGCAGTTACGTATCCTCACTTACTGAAGAAGATTTCAGACTAAACAGTGTTATAACTTGGTTGAAAAATTCGCAATGTTCTTCTGTCGTCTGATATTACAAGGTAAGTCATGCTGGTTTTATTGAAAATCCAATTTAATTGAGTTGCTTAAATTCGGACTTAATCCAGACTTAAATATTCTAAAGTTTGTGTACTTTGTGTACGTGCAAGATAACTTTTTGGTAACTACGAAATTGTTTGTGATTTTTAACTAGTAACTCCCACTGTAAATATTTGAACGTAGTAAATTAGAATATATAGTAATAGCTAGATGATTTTGCTGTCTTGTCTTTGAGTTCTTGTTATTAGATGAGTGATCTAATTGGTGGCAGCGTAAACCTACCGAGTTAAACATTATGGGAACCCTTACCCGTAGTATTTGTCTTAGACAAAATTTAGTGGAAGTCCAGCCACAGTGTGACAGACAGTACATTATACAGGGTCATCGAAAAAGATGGAGGGGATTTGAAACAGCTATAACGTAAAAAGTACTAGACGGATTTACACGTTTGGCGTCTTAAAATGTTCAGAAAAGTTTAAAGTTTTAGACTTACCTTAGTAAATTTCAATATGTGCAACGTTTGTAGCTCTGGAGACGTCCAAACGAAATTCTACCTCCTGTCCCGTTTTCTGATTCATGTCTCGTGTTACAGTTACAAGCATGGACATCGAAAAAGATGAACGGGATTTGAAACCGCTATACTGGGCGGATTTACACGTTTGGCGTCTTAAAATGTTCACAAAAGTTTAAACAGCGGAGGCGCTCGTCATTGACACGGGAACCGTAAGTGGGTAACCTTGAGACGCTGCGGCGATGTTCACGCCGGTGGTGAGTCATGTGCACGTGCTGTGGAGGGGGTGACTTTGGAACAGATCCCTCTCCACTTGATTTTTTCCTGTAGGGGGTACATTAAGAATATTGTTTATGCTGAGAAGATAAGGAATATGCAGCACCTGCAAGAAAGGATCACATCAGCCATTGAAACTGTAACACGAAACATGATTCAGAAAACGTGGCAGGAGATAGAATTTCGTTTGGACGTCTCCAGAGCTACAAACGGT
>Ga0123354_10010362_pt1 | contig 14353 bp, 6 predicted proteins | sample TergutLab28metaG_2_FD_97872 | JGI IMG/M metagenome (GOLD analysis project Ga0123354, IMG submission 97872) | Labiotermes labralis P4 segment gut microbial communities from Petit-Saut dam, French Guiana - Lab288 P4 | ecosystem: Host-associated > Arthropoda: Insects > Digestive system > Gut ... | reverse complement strand
TTTACTGTGTCAGTGAGACTGTGTATTGTACCTGTGTGACTGCATTTATTTTGCCAATGTGACTGTATTTACTGTGTCAGTGAGACTGTGTATTGTACCTGTGTGACTGCATTTATTTTGCCAGTTTGACTGTATTTATTTTGTTGGTAGGACTACGTTAATTGTGACAGGAAGACTGAATTTATTGTGATATTATGACTGCATTCGTTATGCCAGTGTGACTGCATTTATTTTATTAGTAGTTCTGCAGTTAATGTGCCAGTATGACTGCCTCTGTTTTGTTAGTGGGAATACATTCATTGTGCCATTATGACTGTATTTTCGCCACTGTGACCTCACTTATTGAAGTATTTCTGTACTTGTAACAGAGTGGCTACTTTTCTTGTGCCAACGAGAATGTGCTTGTACCAGTGCGAATGCGTTGGTTTTGCCATATGACTGCATTTGTTTTGTCAGCGTGACCGCTATTGTGCAGTATGACTACACTATCTTTACTGCTACTCTGCTGTTACAAGGTCATGCCAGACGGAATGACAGCTGATACAGGGCATGCTCGAATCACGTGATGAATGTACACGGCCAGATAACAATTCAAAGTTATTCCAAAGTCAAGTGTAATTCTGACCATTCATGTGTGGGGAGGGGGGGGGGGTCCCCATGCCTTCCTTCCTACCATTGCTTCACGGTCCTCACCTGTGCCTATTCCTATAATGAACATGCGTATGTGGTATTAAAACTGTTCTGTAAAAATTTACATTCGTTCATGCTCTTTAGTTTTATCTCTTACTGTAGATAAAATAATTCCGCCATGAGTAGATCTATTAATTGTATTTTTTTTAGGCCGGCATGCTATGAGCTCACCTGAACAAACTAAGAGAACCAGGAAATTAATAACCCTGTAGTCCTCAATTGTTCGCCAGTTCCTGCGTCGTGATAAACACAGTGCGCTTCTCTGCCAGTGTTGCTGTTTAAGGAAGCAGTCGCTGTTTTTCCTGTGAATCATAGGAAGCGCATGAATACTCGTGCGTGGTGTAGGCAAGATGCGGTTTTTAGTGGAAGATGGATGGTACAGGTTCGCTTTAAAGGTTTCAACAATGTATTGGACTATAGACCACACTAAGAGTGCAGTTAACACGTGTTCTAATGGAAATGAAAAAAATTATACATGAGATATAAATGCGGTGGAAATGAGGATTTCAACCTGGTGGGGTATGAGACCATGTTTGTTTTTGGTGTGACAGCCCTCAGTGGGCCAGGGCCTCCTCATTCACGAGGTTTCTAGATCACACCCAGCGGCGCACCGCAGTCGGTAGGATTCCTTTGACGAGTGATCAACTTGTCGCAGAGAAATCTCCCTGACAACATACAACTCTCACAAGAGACAGACATCTATGTCCTCGGTGGAATTCGAACCCACAGTCTCAGCAGGCGAACGGCCGTCGACCAACGCCTTATACCGCGCGGCCACTGGGACCCCATGAGGCTATGTAATATCGTAAAATTATATAGACGTTTCGGAGTAAACTACTGTCTCTGTCATCAGTGCAAGTAGGGATGTTCGTTAAGAGAGACACTGAATGTGAACAAACTTCTACGTATGATAAGATGTAAATAAGTCTGGAGTAAATGGAAGATGTAAGGTTGCCGGAAAGTTGTTACAGTATAGAAACGCGGCAGTGGTTAGACATTATCTTGGGACAGAATGGAGTATATTTGATAGCATATATATATATATATATATATTTGATAGCCTATACCGTAAACTGACGGAACCGAGAAACTGTTGTCGGTATAGTAAATAGACTGCTTTTTGGAAGATCTGGGGTTCGAATCCCGGCATAATAATAGGATTTTTTATTGTCCTAATTATCCAGACTGGATATGGGGCCCACGAACCCTCCTGTTTAATGGGTATCGGAGTTCTTTCCCGGCGGTACACTTGCCGGGGATTTTGGTGCCTACCGAAATTCATCTGGCGCTGAATTTAGGATTGATTAGGATCGTACCTCTAATTCCCCATACACCTTCATGGTGTGGACTTCAGTTTTGTACCGTGAAGTAAATGAGAATAAAAGGAAGAATAAATTTCCATTCCTCTGTTTTTTTGCTTGACATACTGTACTAAAATGTGGCAGAAGTGTTTGTGAAGTATTAGCCTAGTAAAATAACGCATCTCACAGCCTAGTTTGTGGGCCGGGTAGCGTAGTCGGTATGGCGACTGGTTACGGACTGGACTGTCCTGGAATCGAATCCCAGTGGGGGACGAGATTTTCGGCACCTGTTCAGACCGGCCCTGGGGTCCACCCAGCCTCCTGTACAATGGGTACCGGATCTTTCCCGGTGGCAAAGATCGGCCGGGGCGTGACGCTGAAACCTTACTCCTTTCTAGTGCCGTGGTCAAGAAATAGTAGAGCTATACTTCTACTCCCTCTATGCGTCGTACGGCCTGTACAGAGCCTCAGTGCCTGTACAAGAGTGCACTTTAATTTACCTTTACCTTTACCTTTACAGCCCAGTTTAGCACAGAAAAATGTGTTACTTTTGCCTCACAGTTGTTAACGTGGGATATTCAGGTCGTCGGTGAAAAACAGACTTCACATATTTGTGTTTAGAGAGTAAATGGTCGCTCATTGCATAGACAAGACATTTGTTCACACCGCTGGTCAGAAATACAGGGACACGCTTTTGTTTTATTTGGAATCATTTTGGTTATTTTCTTCAGACCCATTTTTTAAGTTCTGTTTGTCCATCTTTTCCTCTTGCCTTCCTTCCTTTCGGCGAACTTTCCGAATCGGTATAAAATAAAACTACAAGCGTGTCAGTGAACCGAGAATACGTGTTTAGAAGAGGCGACGCGGAACAAGTAGGGCGGTACAATTAGTCATGGTGGCAATTGCAACTGGCTTGAGGTTTTAAAGCCCTGTACTGATAAGTGACAATAGTGTCTACTACTTGTGTTAGTTAAGTAAAACTGCATGTCGTCCTCAAAGTTCCCGTAGGGATTTAATTTGTTTCTCAGAAAAAATAAAATTATGTAGAGTAAAATTTACTCTAACGCCAGTTTCTGATGCGGCGGGCATTCTTGGCGATATCAAACGAATTGTTAAAAATTAGTTAGTTGACCTTTGTCCTTTGAAGTCTGAAGGCCGTAATACTTACTACGCGTTTGACAGAAATTAGTGGCCTGAACTTAGACGCTTCAGAAATTCCCTATTCGCCCATCTACAATAACCGGTAACTGAGTCCCAAATTCTGAAATTTCACGTTTGTTATGATCTAACTCTATTTAAAATATAACTTTTTTTCGTGTGCTGCTATGTTAATTTAGTAAATTTTCATATTTTATTGACTTTCTTTCTTATCCTTACGTGGTCAGTTGATAGGTGTGGTTATTCAGCACCAATACAGATTCCTGAATTATTTTTTGAGCTAGTTAGGTAACCTACTGCAAGCTAAGACTTGTTCCCTCCAAACGTATTTTCACTGATTACACGCCTTTCTTGCTTCTTCGTAAGATATATAAAATGGTGCCTCATACATTCTTTATTCTGTTACATACTTCCGGTTTTGGAGCACAGGTTCACACAGATTGTTCCTATTAAATTCTTGTACGTTTTTGTTATTTCTAATTGTATCTGTGGTGACTATATCTTACGTATGTAGGGTGTTGTCTTTCAAGAGCAACTGAGTAAGCCGGCAACAAAGACATGCCGAAATTTGATGGCATCCAGCACGCATCTAATGTAAAACAACACTCGGCCATGCAAGTGATCATAATGGGATATTCAGGCAACACCTGCTGATGGTTGACGGCATTTACTCATGGACACTTTTAGTAATTAAATGCAGTACTAATAACAACACTGATAAATGAATTAATATAATATAATGAGGTACTACTAGTAATGTTACCTTAACTTTTAATAAACAATTGAAATAAAATTATACAAATTTTAATAGGGTTTTTCTATTCCTAGAGGTAAACAATATAGATATGCGTAATAGAGTCTCTAGTACTAAAATGATATACATAAACTGTTTACATATGTATTGGGTATATATTAGATTATGACAATGTACTTGACTAGGTGTGGGCCTGGTAGCTCAGTCGGTATAGCGACTGACTACGGGCTGGACCGTCCGGGATCGAATCCCGGTGGGGACGAGATTTTCCGCCCGTCCAGACCGGCCTTGGGGCCCACCCAGCCTCCTGTACAATGGGTACCGCGTCTTTCCCAGGGGTAAAGTGCAGCCGGGGCTGCTGCTGACCACTCACCCCCTTCTAGTGCCGCGGTCATGGGCCACACCGGGCCTGTAAACGGGATCAATTTACCTTTAACTTACTTGGCCATATAAAGCCCTTGTAATGACACAATCCGCAAAAGTATCTGCCCGAAGATAAACAGTTTAGATAAAAAAACGTGTAGCAGTACAATTAAATGATATTAAAATAAATGTGTGTAATCTGATGATGTTTCCAGCTGACGTTGATATGGAACATGACGCTGAACTTACACCCCAGTTTCCTGTGTGAATTAGTGCAGCGTACTGCACCATTAGTGAAACCTGAGTTAGCGGTGAAAAAGACACAAATCGTGAATATAATAAGACCAAAGGATGCAACGAAATATGACGGACTTTTTTCTAGGCTCTCATTTTTGAGACGCCTTAACACAATAATGGTCAAAGAGAGCTCGAAATATGTACTTAATACTAAATAACAAATTGACTATTACACGTCAGTACAACAAATATTTATTGGAGTATATAGGCTACATGTTTCGACCTGTTAACAGGTCATCATCAGGCCCCTAGTAGAATAAGTCTCAGATGCTGTTTAGATATTGGGATCCCAATATTTTTACAATTGCGAACGTACATAAAAACTGACGCTGGATAAAATGTGAAACATATAATGTCTAGTTAAAACAAATTAAAAAAAGAGTAGGTATTTGACACTATGGACTGTTTTTATCATCCTTAAGAGTGCTCACTGGATTATGGTTGTTATTGTACTTTCACTTGGTGCGGTGGGACTTGTGTGGTACAGCCTGTCATGGTTGTCCGTGTTGTCCAGTGTATTTCAAATTGACGGTCAGGTGTGGCTACTTTATACTCTCGGTAAAAAAAAAATGTACTTAACAGTTTATTTAAATCACGTACCTTTTAATTACGTAACCTTAGAATATTACGTACATATACAAGTATACTTAGTTGTATATCTTAAAAGTGCATTTCCCATTATATGACAAGGAAGACATATACAGACTCCGACTCTAGCAGGCAGACATAGAACTAATACCACACATTTTATAATTTTATTTAAATGATAGCCTTATTTCTAATGACAGGGGCATTCAATTGAAGATCTGCCAAGGCCTTATTCAGAGACCATACCTACACCACTCTCTTGCAGCAAACAGACAGCATATACATGCTTATCCTGAAAACGGAAACACTGCACATTGTGTACCAGATGCAGGGTGTTTTCGGAATGATGGGTTTTATTGAGGTGAATTGGATTTAACTGCTTCAGGTTGGCTGTGATGATGGCATTTCGAATACCAGAGAGAAAGTTTGCATATATCCTTTTTTTGCGCTTTCAGCGAATACCAAGCCCTGAATGCTACTGTGACAGTATATCTGCATTTATTCCTCAGGCCGTTAAAAACCTAGACGCAAGTTGCTGACAGTAACGAATTGTGATGGGGTTTCCTGTGTCGAGTTAATGATAATGGTGACAAGTTTAGAGAGTTTGGTTCAGTTTTAAAATGTCATAAAGCAGTAATTAAATTAACTTTTCTCTCTTGTTTTAGGTAAGCTAAAATACAGAGGAAGCGAGTAAATGTGGTGCAGTGACGTTTCCTGAATTGTAGAGTATGTATCTGTAGCAGGTAATGTCAACTTTTTCAAGCCTTTCCTATATATTGTGAACAAATCTATTCGAACTTCCCCCAAACTGTTTCAGCTAAACTGTCCATTAAATTTTGTCTAAATGTCATGCGTTTTAATTTTTAACGAAATGAATACTGAACTTTAAATTTTTGAAATATGTAGATGGATGGATGGATGGAGCACGTATATATAATTTTCTCACTTGTAGATGAAATATTCAAATTTTACACTGTAATGAATTTCCGACCTAAAGACGGACTGTACTCTATTCCGTACTCTACACGATCACCCTTCGTAAATTTGTTGTACCGAGGGTCTCAGTTTGGTAGGTGATCCTCTTTCGGGAAACGGGTGTGATTCACCGAATCACATATAGTTTTAATTATTTCTTTTTTACTTGTTGTTTTATTTACTCAATTTATTGTTCATAAAATGAAAAGAAGTCGTGCTGTATCAAGTTAAACAACTAAATCATATTTTATCAAAATAACACAGTCACTTGTACTCCCACACCCGTACGCGACTGAATTCGCCCTGGACTGCTAGCGTCCGTTATCAGCTCCTATCCGTTTCGGCGTTTAAATCTCTCCCCTCCTATCATCAACAGTCCTGAATACACGTTGACAGGTTAACTTACAACGCATGCCATGAACCGTCCGTAACTGACACCAGCAATCCTAAGAAACAACTATACTAAAAATGGTCGGCTACACTATGTTATTTGTCGTTACAGAAGGTTCGTGCTTCTACGGTACAATTAATTTATTACACCTCTCTTAATCCTTAACAAAACGCTCTTTGGTAACTTACAGGGTTCTGGTGGCTCTCTTCTTCACACACACTTATCGAGAGACGTTTCTTATAACTTTAAAGGAAACTACGAAAACAAAATGTAAAGAGATAGGCTTAAATAAAGTTTTCGAACAGTGGAGTAGAAGAAACCAACAATTGCATTAAAATGTGTAAATTTATTGTAGTTTAAACAGCGCAGCCTCCTACATGTTTCGGCCACCTATTGTAGTCATATTCGGGGAGATGTTCTTTGAAGGATGTACTATATAGAACGTCAAACCAATTTACATATATAACATTTTGAGTTTCAAGTAAACTGTTTCAAATTTTTGTTAAAGTATATAATCATGATGAAATTATTTGTGCTGAGTTGTGTCTTCATATGCAGTATATATTGTATATTGTGACACGACCCAAGTGAAGGTGGTGATGTTGTGTCTCGACAATACAGCAGCAACACTAAAATAAATTTACATATTTGTGCATGCACTGGTTGGTTTAGTTTCTCATAATGAATATTCAATGTATGGTCACGAATCACTTAAAATTGCAGTAGAGGTTGATAAAAGTGAGGAAGCCTTTTATAATCATCGAAAGACCTGGCAGTCTCATGGGGAATAATCACATCAGGAGATCTATCAAATTTTGTCAGTTATTAGTGCAAGGAAAGTGACGATTCTGTCATGAAACCTTCGCTCTTTTAGTGCATTTCGCGGCATTGGTTGCTAACCAACGAGGCGAAATATCCCAGAAGAGAAAGAATGTCTCTGCTACACCGCGGTAAAAGCCTAAAATCTCAGATTCTTATGTCACTTTACGGGAGCTTTTCCAACCACACAGCAGATTGCAACTTTTGGTTACATAGACAAACATTCCGAAGTATATAGGAACACCTACATTTTACAACGCTTCCTTTTTTTAGGTGCTCTACATTTCTTGCCATTGCTGACAATAACTAACTTTTCCTGCAACAAAACAAATGCAGGGTCACGAATGTAACCCCATTTTTCAGAAGGAGGGCGCAATAGCGTGATACGTTTCAGGGATTTCGCGTACTTACGCAAGTGGCAATATTAGTATCAAACAATGACTAAACTGACCATTAGAAAAAGAAAACTTAGGAATGTTGGAAGATAACCTGCTCAGATACCACTCCTTTCGTCACAAAATTCACGTTAAGTGAAGAGGGATGTAACTAAAGCCTGCATCTAACCAGCTGGTCTGTTCTCATTGCTGTTTGATCTAATTTCTGTCATCTGCTCCTCTCGTTACCTCGTCTCGTCTTTTCTCCAAACCGTCGTTCCTACCTAAGTGTTCTCCACCTAAGTGAATTGTGGCTTCTCTTTCTCTCTGGCTTTAATTCTGTCATGGCTCCGCCTTGAGCCTTTCCCGCGCATCATATAAGCCTTTCAGTGCAACATAAAACGAGGGATCATGCCGACCGTCTGTCTTGATTATATTACAAGCCAAGTCTCTAGCAGGAAAGCGAGGTTTATATCCTACGTGATACTGATCCAATAATTCGCATGAATCGATGAAATTGTATTCCTTACTACAGAACTTGGGCCTACTTGGGTGTAAAAAGGAGGAACCTGCAGAATCCTTTGTCACGAATTTGATTAGTAGACACGGCAGTATGACAAAATATTTAATTTAACGTCATATTTGTTTGTCTTTGTTTATTATTGGCGTAAACTTGGCACTATTACACAAAAAGGGAATTTTTACTTTTCAATAATTTTTTCAGTGCGTCACGTAGCACTTCGGTTATTTGCTTCAATATCTTGATGTAATTCTCGTTTTTATAAGGGATGTAGTCAGAAAAGTACTTAAAGTGTAATATACGATCTTCAAACAATTGTTGACCTGCTTATGCTAGAATAAGTGTAATTGGGATCTCAAAAGATACGTTGTAACTTAATCATATACCTTATCTTGTTATTCACAATTTTGTGTCTTTCATGGTAAATGGTAAATTCTAATACAATAAAGCATTAAGTCATACAACGTAAGGGGAAGTTGAGAATAATGCTCCACATTTTCTTAACATTGGCACTAAATGAAGATTCGTCACAATCTGCATGTTTTACTGTGGGAGTAACAACTCAAGGAAGGCTGGTGCTTGCACGTCACGGAACATGAAACTGCGATTACAAGGAGATGTGCTTGTTTATGTAGCAAAGACGTACCAGTTGCATGTTTTTAACAATATTGAGAGTGTTATTCTGATTGATTAATTTCGTAGCAGAGGATGGCAGTTTGTGTTTATATACTTCGCATTCTCTACCTTGTAGGACTGAAATATATGGTGCTTAATAATTTATGGTTTCCTTTGTTTGCCACGTGTTAAAGTTATGACAAGTAACCGATTAAAGAAGTTTATATATATATGTAAATGCGACTTTTATATTTCCTGTTTCTTACTGCAGATAAAATATTTATCTTATTCTTACCAATAAGTACGGCAGCTGCAACTGTTAACGCTTTGTGTAATGGCCGCGGTACATTTCTGGATCTGATATGAATCATAAGTTTTATTACTATTACATAATTATTATAATATATAATTTTCATATCCGAGTGAACTTCAGTTCGTTAATTTCAGTTAATTTCTGTTTAAACTTGCAGCTACAGTACGTTGTTATGTTGACCAGGAAAATTATTTTGCAGGTAAGTCCCTTGGTATGTGCAGAGGACAGGCGCAAGGCTCATGCGAACATGGTGATCAGGAATATTGTGCTGAGGGATTTAGGCTATACAGTTTCGTAGAAATTTACTGACGTTCAGAGGAAGTTCCTGGCTGCAGCGTCACGGCAGACGATTAAGTCGCTCGAGAAAAATCATTCTAGATTCAGGGAGATAACGAATGGGCACGGCTCCGCAAGCGAGAAGACAAAAGATGGTGGGGTCAGCTCTGAAGGTAATGATTTGTCGCCTTCCATAAAAGGCAGATAATTTAATGACCAGTTGAGATGTTACGCGGTTTTCGAGAATGATTCTTTTTCTTGAACTTGGTTACTGGTGTTTAGTTTGAAACCTCGTTTTCTTAAAATGTTTGGTGTCAAGGACCCTTACAAAGTTTCACTGATCCTGCCGACCTCTTTCTCGAAATTATTTCAGCCCGCGGAACCAAAGTCACCCCTCGCGGCAGCATTGAAGAGTCAAATAATTACAAGAAAGGAATAAATTAATACTCTAAAAACTTCATTGTTCAAAATCAAAATTTATTACAAAAAGTTATGATATTCCTAGGAGAAATTCAGTTTAATTCAGTCCTGCTTCGGTAATGTGCTGAGTCAAAAAACAGAAGGTCAGTTACATAAAGAGTGCAACTATAAACCAAAGTAATAAAGGACAGTAAAGAGGATACCTAGGAAACAAACACAAACGAAGAGAAGAAACCTTGCAATAGTAACACACTGGTAATAACATTATGCTAATCTCTTGTGGCCACGCGGTGTATGGCGTGGGATTGTGGCCGTCCGTTTACTGGGATTACGGGGCCGAATCCCGCCGAGGCATGAATATCTCTCTGTCGTGAGTGTTGCTTTTTGTCAGTCAGAGGTCTCTGCGTCGGGCTGATCACTGTTCCAGAGGACTTCTACTGAGTGTGAGAAGCCTCTACGATGTGGAAGCCCTGATGCACTGGGGGCTGTTGCGCCATAAGAAATAATACTCTGGCTGACTAATTGTGATAATTTGCCTTCTTAAGACATCAAGTTAGTACAAGCTGAATTCGCCGCAGTTGTACATCTGGCGTCTGGCTCAGGGGCGTTTTTTGACGGATGGACTAACATGAAGCGAAGGAAGTTTCGAAAGTTCACAGTGGGGACTCGAAGACCAATAATGTCCATCGAATATGGGCAAGTTGTAGAACCAAATGGACATGAAAATAAAAAATTGCTTCAAGTTTATCTCTTCTGTCGTGTCCGGTGTGTGGGTTAAGTAAACGAAGAGCAGTAACACACGTACAGCCATTAGTGGCTGGGTAAAAGAACGGAATGTAATAAAGAGTTGCGGACTTTCTCTGAATGCTTCCGAATATGTTTGCACCAGTAAAAAAAATCCTAAATGACAAATCTTGTGTTTTGCTGTGACCAAAATTTGCACTAGGTTAAACCATTATTCCAGAAATTCGAATTTGGTAAAACTTTAAAATATTAAGTACAATTTTCCCTTCTAAATTCTTACAGGAAGAAAAAATCATCTTTCCAGGCATTAGAGTTTCGCGGACACCACTTTGATAACCACTGCCCTAAACTGTCATGAAGATACGAGAATTTGGATGTTGTGGTTTAAGTTTAGCTGTTTATGGCTAAGCTGACGTTAGTAAGAAGTCAAATGGCCTTGACTGGAGACACTTTGTTAATATATTCATGACTGTGGTGGCGCTAGTGCACTCACTGTGCTGTTAACAACGTGCAAGAAGAACAACTGTGGTGCAAGGGAGCCAAAAACTCCATTGCGTTATGACATGGGGTGCAGCCTACTGCAGGAGTCGACTTTCTCTGGAGGGGAGGATCAGCGACTGATATTAAAGCATATACCAAGACAAGAACCTCAACTGAGCGTCCTCACGAACACGCTTATTTCTGGGGGGTGCTTCCTATATGTTCGCCCCCCTCACAACCTTAAGCACACGCTGTAACAAGCACAGGAGGTGGGATTATATTGCCTGTATCATCTTGAGCTGATTAAACTGAGTCCAGAGAAAGTGCTACGGTACCGTGGACTCTTAATGATAAAGATAATGATGATGATAATAATAATAATAATAATAATAATAATTATTATTATTATTATTATAACACATTTTAGTATCAGAGCCTAAAGATTTTTTCGTAAGAATAAATATTATAACGGACAGAGGAAAGGCCAGTTGAAATAAATGGGAAGTTATATGTACATAAACATTTGCTCACGTGGAGACCGTCTAAAGATTAATGGTATCTGTCAGACACCGAGAGTATCTTGTTAGTGAGAGTATGTACATGTCAAAGCATTACGCCGATTAACATTATCCGCAGACATAAATAATAAGTACGTCATACCTGAGTGAATAACGTACGCACATATTCAATCAGTTAACCTTGTCCCAGATATCTCCTATTCTTATGTTTATTGGACCGTGCATCATCTTGATAGTTGAATAAAGAGAGACCAACTTGATGTCACTTGCTTTATTATTTCAATATTTAATGCTCAACATGTTTCGGATGTTAGTACATCCATCCTCAGCAGCTTGCAACTTATTTGATGAGTTATTTCATAGGTTGTATTGTTCTGGTTCGATGTGTGTTGGTGTTATGGTGTGGTGCGGCACTAGTGCTTCAGCCTGCATACGGACACCACACCACCCCAGCCAAACCACACCGTAACACCAACACACATCGAACCAGAGCAATACGACCCATGAAATAACTCAACAAATAAGTCGCAAGCTTCTGAGGATGGATGTATTAACATCCGAAACCTCTTGAGCATTAAATAATGAAATAATAAAACAAGTGATATCAAGTTGGTCTATCTTTATTCAACTATCTCCTATTCTATTTATAAGCAGTTTACTTAATGTCTGTTGCAAATTGGTTGGAAAGTACAGAGTAATATGAATTTTGAAATACCGACACTTGTAAGACCACAGTAATGCATGGTTAAATATGGCAATGATAATGTAGATTTGTTGCAGTGAGCCTCCCAGGTCAATGTGCATGTATTGGACTGTATGAATGCAGAGTTATGGGGCTCGCCGTATAAAGTACAAAGGTAATTCAGCATAAAATAATGAACTGTGACGTTGCAGTGAGCGGGAGGGATAGTGATGAAAACTGCTGTGGCCGATTTGTATAATTGTATTTACCACGAAAGGATCTCGGAATATCTCGTCATTTGATCGTGACGTTTAAAGTGTTCTCGTAGGAGTATTTAACATCTAGAAATTTTGTATATGTATATTTTAGCCCTGTTTTTCCTCACGTTACGCCTTTTTCTACGTACGCTTTTTCTGCTTCTTCCAATTCTTCCCCATTTCTCTCTCGTCCATCTTGTCTTCTTTCTCCCGCTACATATCTTCCTGTTTTGTACTTTGAAACAGATGAGATAAACATCGCTCAGAATATGCCGTTACTAGGAAACAACAAAGAAAAACACGAGATTCATACGTAAGGCATTACCGCAACGTTTTTTCCCCCTCAACTCCGCCGTCCATCTGAGTCTAAAAAGATCTCAGATTTCGACATGCACGGAAGTATGCACAGGCACCAAAACACACACACACACACACACACACACAGAGTATTTTAGAGTTATGATTATTACAGTGTCTGTCTCAGTTCGTAGGCTGATTTTTTTTACAACGTTAGATAAATTTTAACGAATTTAGCTAACTATGAAAGGGCTGACTACCTATGTGCAACATAAAACCAAAGATATGGATAGCCTTGCATAAAAACCTGCCTTTGGCCAAATTTCTTTTCGAGTTAGGGTGATTTTCATCGTAAATTTTAAGCTCATGGTTCCATGAATCGTAATTCAATGCTAATAAAAATCAAACCAGTATTCTGATATTTATTTACTGCAAAGTCACTCTACATGTTTCGGGTGTCACAGCACCCATCGTCAGGAGTACTAAAAACTGGAACCGCAGCCTCCGGTACAGGTCATAATACTGGTACAGCTACTTCCCTCCAACGTGGCCCGATCGGCCACGTTGGAGGGAAGTAGCTGTACCAGTATTATGACCTGTACCGGAGGCTGCGATTACAGTTTTTAGTACTCCTGATGATGGGTGCTGTGACACCCGAAACATGTAGAGACTTTGCAGCAAATAAATATCTGCATACTGGTTGGATTTTTATTAGCATTTCATCGTAAAGTCTGTTGGAGCCGGTTTAGTTCATTCAGTAAAATACCTAGACCATGGGCTTCACAATCGTGGTTCAGTTCCCCTTAGAGACAGCGACTTTACTGCCCGCAACTACGTGCTGAAAAATTCTGGACTTAACACCACTATATGGCAGACGCGCACCGCAGTACATTTTCCCTTGGCTTGGAGCAAAGGGATGAAGCTCTCTGGTCATCGTCATCTGTTGTCGAGGTTAAGCATTTGTGAATGTGCAAGCGTATGCCTCCACTCCTACATCGACATGTCGTAGTGCTCAATTAAGACTAAAAATAATCTTAAAGTTCCAAAAAAAGATATTTTAATTTAAGACTATTTTCTGTGTTCCTGACAGAACCCTGTACCTAGAGTTGTCACTGCTAAGAGCAGATTGGCGGTAAAGGAATTTAGACATTTTTTTGTGAAAATTCGAAACCGGTACTCGGACTAGGCCTTATGTTGTTGCTGCTTAGATACTGCGACTGCTCAAGTCAGATTGTATGAGACAGAGATCGTGGTTTGTATTAACATTTACATTAAAACACTTAAAACGCTCCTACCTGTTTCAATCATCCTCAGGGAGCATGTCTGCTGGCACAGCACCAAATTAATATAAGGAGGTAAATTACTGAGTGTTTTAAGCTGTAAATTTAGCAAGGAACAAAGTATGCTCCCTGAGGATGATCGTATGATCGAAACATGTAGGAGCGTTCTAAGTGTTTTAATGTAAATTTTAGATTATTAAAAGACTATATATGTGCATTTGTTGGTGTGTTACTGAAATGT
>Ga0123354_10010361_pt1 | contig 14354 bp, 8 predicted proteins | sample TergutLab28metaG_2_FD_97872 | JGI IMG/M metagenome (GOLD analysis project Ga0123354, IMG submission 97872) | Labiotermes labralis P4 segment gut microbial communities from Petit-Saut dam, French Guiana - Lab288 P4 | ecosystem: Host-associated > Arthropoda: Insects > Digestive system > Gut ... | reverse complement strand
TCAGACGTTAATACGTCCATCTTCAGGAGCTAGCGAGTACTTGTTGTGTTGTGTAGGCTGACTTGAGGCGTGCTGGTGTTATGTGGCGGGATTGGCTGTTGGTGATGTGGTATCCGAGTGTAGTGGTTCAGCCTGCACTCGGATACCAACATCACCAACAGCCAATCTCGCCACATAACACCAGCACGCCTCAAGTCAGCCTACACAACACAACGAGTACTCTCTAGCTCCTGAAGATGGACGTATTAACGTCTGAAACATGTTGAGCAATACATAATAAAGCAAATGTCATCTAGTTGGTCAACCTTTATTCAAATTATTTCAGGTGATTTACAGCGGTACACTTTTCAGTTTTGTATTTTATTTGCAACTGAATCTTCTCACAGTCCCCGAACAGACACGATCTCCATTTTATCCATCTACTTTCCCACAGGAAGCTGCAATATCACTTCACAGAGACCAAACCGCAGTAATCTGTGGTATCTTCGCTAAAATATTTTGAACCAACAAATCAAACACTTTCTCCCCCTTCTTGTCGCAGGTATTGAATACCGGGAAATGAATATCTTATGAACAGTGCAATAACAAAAGTTCGGCTTCCAGCGCCAAATGACCAGTACTGAATATGTAGAAACCTCTTAAGCCTGACGGTCTCGCCAAATCTTCATATTTGAATTCCGTAGCAGATTGCATCCAAAACCAGTGAACGCGTGGAATTTCATCATCAGAGAAGTGAGAAGCGTAAGGTTCAGGCCAGGGGTAGGGGGTACAAAAAGGGTATGCTAGGGGATACAAAATAGCTGAGTTCCAATTATGAGGGGTCAACTACTGTAGCTTTTGATGTTCCGATTAAAATGGGTGTTACAGAATGAGGGTAGGGTGCAACTGAAGATTAAAAAAAAAAAATTATGCAGAGGAAACAACATCGCTGTTAGACTCAAGTCAGTCGAAGATGAACAATGATTATACAGACGCCGATAAGAACGGACAATATGATTGCCGACTTATGCGATAACGGTCGGCCTTCTACGTCAATATATTTCTGAATGTCAGCGGACTGGGACGTAACAAACGTCACGCTGAATAGGTCCATTGAAGGGATGGTAGGGTCGGTTATTGTACTCATGTGTTGTCTCAGATCAACTGATAAGTGATCCAACACATCAGTAATGGTGAAATGAGAGCACCATATGCAAGATCGACAAAGAATAACGCCCAACAAAGCAAGACACACGATTCCCTAATTGTATTCCGCAAAGGTTATGGCGGATTCGGAGAATAAATTAATCTTTACATTAAAGTTTCTATGAAAAGACAACTTTGGAGTCTAAATTTCACACACTCGATTTATGAATATACAAATTTCAGAACGTAAGCCATAAAATACCAAACACCAGTAGCTAGTAACAAACCAGAAGCAACCCTCGCAATCTCGCGCAGTTAGTACGCATGCGTCAGCACAGTATGAAGCTAAGCAACCAAAAGCAGCACTCCAAATCTCGAGTAGACAGTGCGCATGTGTCACTCGGAAGTAGTGATGGTCAGTAGCGCCATGTAACAGTATTCACGGAACCAGAAGCTGTTCTTTTCGATATTTCGCAATACAGACCTCCAGCACGCATGCCTGAGTCGGCTGTCTACTGTACATCGTCATGGCCACGGCCGTTCAAGTTTGACCATCTACGCCAGGTCTGTTCGAACCTCTATGTGATGCGGCCAACCTCGGCAAAATTTGGTCCGCTGGCAGGCAAAATGAAATTCAATACAAAGAATGAAGAATGAATAAGTAGGCAATAGATTACTATACGCAGAGTTGGTTTACCTGTGTATTTTCCTACTGATTGTATTAGGAAGAATATATAAGAAGTATAATTTAAAGGCTAGGTTACTGTGCCGCCAGCACATTTTTACTAAATGTATTAGTACAACGTACGTCTCCATGCGTAACAGCTCATACGTCTTCACAACTACTTCGGGGTTCTGTCTCGGTTTTACCAGGGAAATGAATAAACGACGTTTTCACATTTAAAATGTCTCCGCGGGCAACATATTTCCCACGAGTTACGAGGTGGGCGGGACGACCTATGCGAAGATGACACAGACGGACAAGGAGGACAGCTTCTGTGTTCGAACTACTTTGTGACGATACACGCACTTCCACATTGAATGGTGTCACTGTACCTTTCATCATCGACGTTTACTGCAACAGGTAAAAGCCGCCGCGTTCCCACGACTGGTAGATATATTTGGCAGAGATGCCATTGATTGTACACTGTAAAAGGAGCCAAATGAATAAAGGTCATATCATACTGTTTGCACGGCTGCTTTATTTGGCAAACATCCCTATTCTGGTAAACTTGTTTAAGTATTAAAATATTTGGCAAATGACCAGTCGTGAAAACAATATGACAACCATTTACTTGGCTCCATGTAGCACGCAAAATTATGGTAAAGGTAAGGTGAAGTTCACCCTATAACATGCCAGGAAGGCACAGAGGGGTGAGTACAGGTGTAGCACTACTCTTTCTTTAACATCGACAATAGATGGGGTTGGTAGTAAACGCCACGCCCCGGCTGCTTTACTACTGGAAATGACCCAGTGCCCACTGTATAGGAGGCTGAGCGGGCCGGTGCGGACGGGTGCGGGAAATTTCGCCCCACCGCGATTCGATCCCCGGACCGTCCAGCCCGTAGCGAATCGCTAAACCGACTACATTATCACGGCACACCACAATTATTGGTGCACCTGTCTATTATACCGGCTATGGGAACGAGGCTTTATTTTGATAAGCCACATACGAACTGTAGGGTGATGTACAACCTATTGGAAAGACATCCATTTATGATAAAGCAAGTACAAACTGTAATGTGATGTACCCCCAATGGCAAAACATCCTTACATTCTTTATGGAAAGACATCATTTGCTTCAAAAATTCAACGGGAGGCTGCGACAACTTGGGTGAGGGGTGGGGTGGGGTGGGGGTGGAAGAGGGTACCCCCACCCTCTCATAAATACCGTACTGCTAGGGTTGCATTTCATGAGGAAGGATAGCAGCATAAAACTGCAAACTATTCATTCTTAGCGCAATAAAATTTCAAAATACTGATCCATAATAGGAATATCACGTATGTACTAACTCCACGATTCATCCCCGCAACGTTAGGACGTATGCCTTATATCTTGAATGAAAGAAAATAAATGAATACCGACAGAATTCTGGCATATAATTTCTTGTAAAGTTGCTATTACGACAATGTGGGCCACACGAGAAGAGGATGTGGAAAGGACTGGCTATCATACTGCAGAGCGGTTTTCTTAGACTGCGTCACTAACTATATGAGGTTCTACTGTCTAATTCCTTCGGTGAGGTAAGGAGATTACGGAACTCGCCTGAAAACATGGGAAATGGACCAAACACGCATAGAATGGTGACGTTTTCCTTAAGCAGCGTTGAACCTAAAGATTTACGAGAACATCGCAATTAGTCGTGTTGGACCCGTGCGATTTAAGTTTAAACGATGTTATGCCTTATAAAGTGTCCACTCAAGTCGGAGCTCGCGGGCAACATGTTACATGGCCAAATGTGTTGTCAACGGCGACATTTGAAAAAGAAAAAAGTATTTTGACCCTTTTCCTAGCAAAACCGAGATAGAAAGCCTGAACAGTTCTGAAAACTTGTGAGTTGTTTATCTATGGAGACATACGTCATATCACTGTTTCATTTTGTAAAATTGTGCTCAAAGTAACAACAACCTAGAAAATTTCACTTTTAAAAATTTTTCCTATCATATTTTTAACGCAAAATGATATACAGGGGTGCTGGTAAGTCCTTAGCCACACTAGGAAGGAAACAAACTAACATTTCTGCCAGAATGGTATTTGCTTCGGCGCCTTGCCTTGAACGGAAAAAAAAAAACTTGATGACAGCTCGCGTCTCGATGTTGTCGAAATCGCGCGCGTCCCTGACATGCTTCCAAGCTTTTTTCCTTCCTGGTCGGGCTAAGGACTTATAACCCCAGTATAGAAAACGCACACGCAGATATACGTATACTTACCCACTCTCCATTCTGTGTATTGAAATTCACATTCTCCGCACCACACAAAAGGTTCAGCGGGCCTCCCTTACGCTATATTTTAGGACTAACCTCTGACCACGGCGATGATATGCAGTTCCCGTTAAAGAAAAACGAATGTTCTTTTCTTCCCGAAAGTACTGGATGTTTGCCTTCAAATTATGTGTAAATTTTAAAAAATCCATTCCACATTAACACTAAACACATGTTACATTTCTTTTTCGTGTAAATATATTAATATTTTCTCTGAACCTTCTACGCTTTCGAGAGTGTATGAGGCTAGGTGGCCACCAGTGAGGCTAGGTAGCCCCCACAGACTGTTCAGCAAAAATGGTAAAGAGAAAAAATCAGTAAAACAAATCGGATGTAGAGCTCGGCTGTCAAGCGTTTAGCCGGACGATTTAATGAGGCCCTACGGTCGTCTTAGTACAGTAAACACTACTGTATGAACCAAAGAGAGCTAAGGGACAGTTTGGTTTCACGGCGTGGGAGTGCACCGAGGAACTGTCAGATAAACGTTAATGCTTTCAGGTGAAGTGAGGGGAATGGCCGTAATTAATCGCGACGTCCTTTTGCAATGAGCACCCCCCCCCCACCCTTGTGGGGTTTAAAGCGCCGGACTAACATTCTACAGCCACCATTTTCATTTCGCGAAAAAAAAGTAAAAGTAAAAAAAATGCATACGAGCTTCTGTAAAGTGGGGCGGTCTTCCGGGCGAAGTGAGAGTAATGGAAATTGGGGAGAGGGAGGCGCAACTGAGAACGAGAGATAAAAATTGAGCGACAGGAATACAGAAGACAAAGATGACCGATTCTAAGGAAGAGCAGACCAAGTAAATGTTTCCAATTTTACTGCAACGCGCACAGGACAAACAGTCAATCACGTGACAGGCATAAATATAACGTAACTGACTAACCGTCAACTGAATGACTAGCGAAGTTTCTAATTAACTAATCAGCCACGCAAACATTCCAAACAATTAACCAACAAACATATTAACCGATTAATTACGCAGTGAGCATAACAAGTAACAAACGGACCAAAACAATCAGTTAAAAATCATGTTTCTCATATCCGAGTCAAATAACCTTGACAGGTTACGTGTCAAGGTTAACTGACAAGGTTAACCTCATTCCTCTATTCCGGACGTAAATGGATTGAACCCCTGTCCGGAGAAGCCCACTACGATGTCTTCGTGCTGTTTCGCAGGGCTGGATCCTGAAAAAAAGGGCCGCATCCCAACCGACCGTACATCAATGAATGCAGCATAAACTCAGCAACTGATATAGCGTCATGATATAAATCAACCTCCTCCATCATTCACAATCAGTACAACACAACATGATCTCAGTAGGTGATACAAGAGTGTAACATAAATTCATGCCAGTGACCGCCAATTTCCACATTTCACTCTAGTCATCATTCATAATGAACTTTATGGTAAGAACATCACTCGAAGCTTCACAATTCCGACAAACCCCGTGACAAGAAAGACAAACACAAGTATCATTTCTCCGTTCACGGGCACTCTGAAGATTTTCTGCATCCTCCTCCTCATCTCAAGAGCAACTGCCTAAGCATTTCTCCGGTACCAAGCGCGTTTCGGCTGTTGTTCTTTTGCTGACGAACAAGTCGCGATATTATATATAAAAAAAGATGAATTTGTAAAGCGGGAGTCTAAGAGTCGTGACTATTAGGGTGGTATTGGTGGGACGGAGGGGCGGGGGGTGTTTGATGTCGAGGATTTCAATTTCATCTGTTGATGGTGCACATACCGACAGAGACAAGCCAGCCTAACTAAAAACTGTATAATTCTGCTATCAATCGCGCTGTCCTCAACTAAAATCTTTATTCGTATAACGATCCTGTATACAAAACTAATCATTTTGATAAAGCGCCCCATCATAGGGAAACTTTACTTCTGTTCGCTTTACATACAGTGAAACACTACTGTGAAAATCATTTCTCACTTTTTAGAACAAATTAAAAAGTAATTAAAAATTTAAAGAAGTCGGCAAATGATTTGAGATTGAAAAAGTGTACTTCAATCCGGTGTCCGCCCCACACACATTTTTTGTTACCTTGTATATATTATTGACACGATATACAAACAGCAAACTTCAGGTTTCATACTGAATGTAATTACATACTCACAAAAACAATAACCAGTAAACATGACGCTTGAAAACACACAAGACACCTTCATGCCTGAAGCCAGGTGGTCCATACTGTGCACGTGTAACCAGAACTGCTAAAATTCGTCCTACACACCAGAGTTGTTTGTGACATGTTGCTATAAGCATACAGTGTTCCTTCCTGCTCTCAGTCCATTAAGAATCATCAGCTCTGCCAGGTCACATATCCAACGGCGTCGGACTGGCGCACATTCTTGCACAGAGGGAAGAGAGAGGGAGAGAAAGCGAGACCAGAAGATATTACCGCATCTGTAATCTCTCCCACGCTTACAACTATTAAAACACAAACGATTATTAGGAACACACTTTCATCCATTATCGATAATTTAAGAAAAATATGATTTGGAAAATCACTAGTTAGTAATGATCACATTATTCTGTAGTAACTTCATATTTCATATACACACCTACTAATAGTAAAGTTACAAACAAAAGTTACTGAACAATGCTAAGCTTGCCAATCAAATTTTAACTACTCATTTTTAAACAGGCCCTCCATTTCCTGCGCTAATTTATATTGACATTTTATAACCCATATGTAACAAATAACGACATACGGATGGACCCATATAAGCACGCATAAAGAAATTCAGCTTATCACTCTACACGATCACCCTCTGTAACTTTGTTGTCTCGACGTGCTCAGTCTGGTAGGTGAACCTCCTTCGGGAAACGGGTGTGGTTCACCGAATCACATAGTTTTAATTATTTATTTTACTTGTTTTATTTACTCAATTTATTGTTGATAAAATGTAAAAAGGCGTGCTGTATCAAGTTAAACAACTAAATCATATTTTATTAAACTAACACAAGTCTTTTGTACTCCCTCACTGCCTCACATTGCTCTCTTACGCGACTGACTTCCTTACTGGACTGCTAGGGTCCGTTTAAATCTTTCCCCTCCTACCTATCACCAACGGTTCTGAATATACGTTGACAGATTAAACCTAAAACGTACAGCTATGAACCGTCCGTAACTGACGCCAGCAATCCTAATAAAAACAACTTGTATATAAAAAATGTTCGGCTACGTCACTAACGACGATGCATCCTTATTGTTAAAATTTTACAACACTTCGTGCAATCATATTACATTCTCTGTAGACACAAAAGCTTAAGTGTGTGTGTGTGTGTGTGTGTGTGTGCATGCTATCCACGTGTAACATACTTCAGCTGACTGTTAGGTCCATCCCCTCACCTCCTCGGTACGATATGCACAGATTACACACACTTCGGTGGACGGACAGGCGAGCCGCATGAGTGATGGAGTGATGCTGAAAGATAATTAAAAGTCTGAGTTCGTGTTTTTGAATCACCCTACACCTTCATTATCTGAGCCCTGGGGAAGTTACCTCATTAGATTAAACAAAGGTGGAAGGGGGATGCGTGTGCAGTAGAAGACGAGACTGGCCAAACGATATCTGGTTACTGCTGTGCTGTGGCCACAAGGTGTTGTTATAAGCCTGAGGCGAAATGTTGTCAACTTTTCCATCAATACTGTAGTATAGGTTCCTCACACTTTATATACTGCGCGATTCATTTGGTCAGGGTTCACACTTCACATTACACCAATGAACCATCTCAACGGATGTTTTCACAACACAGCCTCCAACAAGAGAGACAAGTGGTACATTCAAAAAACGATATCGTACATGTCAAGACACAAAGAAGCGAAGTACTATCACTATTTCACCACCTTCCTACCAGTTTAAATACCAGGCAAGAGAGTACAGTTAGTATAGTGACAGAATCACCTAGTTTAATTGTGGTTCAATCAGGCGACACAATTTTCTCTTCGTCAGAGCTTCAAGACCGACTCCGGGGTCCAGTCAGCCTCCTACTCTTGGGCACCGGGCGGCAAGGCATTAAACTGACCGCTCACCTCAAACTACGGCCGAGATAAGAATGAGGGGAGCTATACATCAACCCCCACCACATGCCTTCATGACATACACAGCGACTTCATCAGACATGTGCCAATGCTATTTACATACGCGTCTATGGACGTATCAACCAGTCTGCGAATATACTCAGCTGTGAATGTCCGTCTCAACACTCGAGGGATACTCGAATACTGAAGATCGTAGTTGATATCTGTTAGGCCAAGCGTTCCAATTTCTACCCAGGTGTCAAGCCATCTCGACTGCGATTCATCAGATTTTCTCACTCCTTACGACGCTTCCTTCCTCACTCCCACCAATTCATCACGCAAATCATCTCCATAATCGACATTACATACATGAAACAAACTGCCAGAAGCCCTCCTTAGCCCAAAATGCATCTAAATAATATACAAATACTTGGTGCTATAGCACATAAAAGAAAATACATCTCCGCCAGAGGCACCACATCCCGTATTTCTGCCACAGTTTTGAAGCAATTGACGCTTGCGCGGAAATCGCGACTTGGGCCAAGTCGCAATACACTAACATGATTTCCACACCATCCGGCAAGGTCTTCTCTAAAACTTGCAACCGGCTCTGGAGCGCACTCAGCTTCCTGTTCAATGGTTTCCATGGAGTAAAGCAGAAAGTAGCTCACATCCATCTAGTGAGGGAGTTAATAACAACCTGGAATTACGAATTATAACTCTACTCCCGCATATTTTCATGGCGTGTAGGACTTTACTCTTTCACTGTGGCCAAAATGCGGAGTTTCTAATGTCACAGCAAGTGGTATATATAGTTACCAGTGTGATTGAATGTGTTAAATAAATAAACCAAGAGTCAATCAATTCACCGCATATACTGATGTACACAGACGTTACGCCTTTAATATAATGTATTGATACTCCAAGGTATGGAAGACGTCTGGACAGCAACTGGGAACACCAACAGCTGCATACATCTGAGTCCGATTATACTGAACTATTTACGAATCCAGTGCGGAAGCTTGAATACAAGGGGAACGGGAAACGTGGATGCACGGATACTTTAAAGCCGATTTTATTTCTTCGTTCACTATATCCAAACGAAGCAAAAGGAAATACGCTACAGCCACACATGGGTGTCACGGTATGTGTTGCTACCGGGGCGAAGGTGGGAAGTGACGATATACAGCGAGAAGCGGCGTAAGGTTTCGCGTGAAATGGCCAGTTTAATTTCTTGTGCGCGGAAAAGGTCACTCATAATATCGTGTAAAATACCTAGGACGCAGAAGACGGCAAAATATCGAAAAATAGTTTGAATATGTGCATGTGGACTGGATTCAAACGACAAAGCAGTCATTACTAAACACTTGTGAACACGGTAATGACACTTCAGGTCCCAAAGAGCGAAGGAATTACGAAACAAATATCTCAAGAAGAACTCTGCTTATACTGTCCGTTCCCTTCTTCCTACTCCACTCGTGATCTTCAGTTAAGTATAGATGCAGTATTTAGGATTGGAGAAACCAAACACAGTTATGAACAAAAAGTATTTATGGGTGCGATGCAGAAAAACAAAATTTCCGCAAAGGAGACTCTGCAATCCGAAAAGGTTTTTGCAGTGTCCGTTCGATCCTGGCTGAAGTTCATGCGGTTTCAAGGCCACTGACGAGCAAGTGCTATCGAACTACCTACTTCTGATTCTTCATTCATTCATCTCGCCCAGGGCAACTGTCATCGCCAAGTAACAGAACTGAGTATCAGCAAATAAAGCGTCATATCCCAGAAAACCAAGGGTCAGTTGTTGACCCTCAGGCTGTAGTTTGCGTAATCAACTAGCAAATGCTAGAAAGTGCCTTAAAATGAGTCACGACTCTCACATGCTCTGCAGTTCTTCAGCTACAACAATATTTGCACATACTCTCCCCGGGCGAGAAAGCGCAATACGTACGTACTCTACGAAAAAGGAAAAAGCTATCGAATTTGTTTAATTATACCAAGTAGCAACTGACTTCTTGGGCGTACAGTACATAAAATTCCGCTCTCATGAATTTCATTGTCAGACTCGCAGTGTTGGACGTAAGATATCTTCATTCTAATAGGCCATAATGTGTGTGTGTGTGTGTGTGTGTGTGTGTGTGTGTGTGTGTGTGTGAAAAGAAATTTAAGTATGGAAATAGTTTCGCTTACGACTCCTTTATACTAAGCCCGAAGAAAAGAAGAAAGAGGTAGCATGGATTAAGCTACACTGTAACAGACAAACCCTTCACCCACGATAAAATCGACATGCACAAAAAAATGCTGGTAAAATGTCCTTTGGACTGAACTTCGCATTTATGCATAAAGGAAAAGACTTCCGTCATGAATTCTGCATATTCTGTACATCTGATCCCACGCGCAACGAATCTATGTGCGCGAGATTCAGGGAACTAAGGATGCTGGACGCAACACGGATATTGCCGCATGTCCAGATCGTTCTTATACATCGGCAAACATGAAACACCATATATGTACCAATTACCTGTAACGTGGCTTAACAGTGGTTCAGATTAGTCTGTGTCGGTCGTCACCTACATTTCTGTATCACCAAAATCATTCACGGCGGCTAAAACAGGATGTCCTCCTATTGGTGCTGCGATCTGCAAACATGGATTTCTATTGCCATGGAAGTCTGGATAGAAGACCACACCTCAATGCAAAACCCATATCGGTGCGATGGAAACAACGCGATGCACGTTCCTGACTAAGCGTGAACTAAGCATGAAAATAATTCCTCTGGAGGCCACCATCAGTTCTCTATACAGAGTACCTTACTACTACCAGGAACAAGATAGGAAATAACGGTATAATTTAAAAATATTGAGTAGCGTTCGCGTAATAATTTTTGCCTTCGGAGAGCAATAAGCATTACATATTCTAGGTGTGCGTTTGCAACCTTAGTTATCCAGCATGCAAAGCACACACGCCGTATTGTATTGTCTGTGGCTTGTGTGGCTCTACCATACTTTTCACATTACCTCATTGCCACGATTTTATGGAAAAAGTTACTGAACAGAGAACGTGTATTTCGATTTTCTCCACAACTTTTGTCCAAAACATTCCCCATTCTAAGAGCGAGATATTATCCGAAATGAACATAGGTCTTCGTGAAAAGTATTCTTGGCATATTTTAATGGCACTTGGAATTTTCTTCGACATATGGCCGAAAAAAAAAGCAAATATCAAATTTCATGAAAATCCGTCCTGTGGAAGCCGAGTTCTATGTGGTCGAACGGACAGACATGTCGGAACTAATAGTCACTTTTCGCAAGTTTGTAAGCAGGCACCGATAAATTAGTTTTAAAGGAAAAGGTAAGATCCAAAGTATGATATCTTTTCCATCGCACTGCGCGCCCATATTACAGGCGCAAGGCTTCAGACACGGAAACCTGTCCTCCTATGGAATGCACCTAGTGCGGAGCGAGCACTACCAGGCCTGCTGTTTGTCATAAACGTGTAGAATCAACAACTAATGGGGAGGCTACATCAATATATGTCCGCATGTTACACACCGAAACTATTCAACGAATTTTGTACAACTTGAACTATGCATCTACAACACTACAGGTCGAAGAGGAATATAAAAGTGTTCCATGTCTCTCCAAAGGAAGTTCCTCATTTAGATAAGACGGAGAAGAACTTAACCAAACATTCGTCTAAAAATTCTCATATGCACCTCACAACACATTACAGTCGATACAGAATGTAAAACAAAGAATGTCGTGAGATCTGTACCTTACGTTTGGTGCAGATCGGCTTCGGTCCCGAACATCTCAACAACGCTCACTACTTCAAACTTGCGTACTGCCTTCTTCATTATACTCGTATTAACATCTACAATTGACAAATCTGTTTCCGAATATATTATTAGGTACAAAGTATACGATTTTGTGTTTTCGACCTAATCTCCAACTGCGATGTACAGCTGATCCCTTCAATGACAAAGGGGTTCACATTCCATTTACTGCCCAAGGCAGAGGAGTTTTAAAATTGTAGTATACTTACACACATTCTTGACCTACGGCGTACCGGGGTCGACAGTATGTGAGGGATTAAACATCCGAAAATTTCATCGAGACCGGCATCGAAGGGTCAAACAATGTGGTCAGGAGCACGAACACATCACACAGTAACACGCGCCTCCAATGAAAGTGCACGGAATGCAACCTCCACGGAGACCAGAATAACGTCTACGAGACCAAGAAGTCACACGAAGTAGAAAATATTTGTTCTCGAAACAAACAAACAATGAATCCAAAAACTCTAACATATAAAAACGTAAATGAGGGTTACATGGCAAGCAGGTAGGCTGTTTGTGGTAGATGTTCATAAACCTGGTCATTTTTCAGCTTTTTTGATAGTGTAATTCGCCCTTCAATATGTGTCAGATAACCGAGTGCAAGTTACGGGTCTGTAACAGCTGTACTAGTGCACAAAACAGTTCTTCGAATCTTGCTGCTGGCTGAACAAGTCTGTCCGTGAGGCAAACACATGAGCTCCATGCAGTCTATTCCGCCCCGGCAACAGTCGTCGGTAGCTTATCACACAGAGGCACTTCCCAAATACTGGGCCCTATGCGATTATAGCTGACCTTCGGAAAAACAAACAATAAACATGGATAACATCGTGCCGATATGTTTGCACTTGGTGCCACATACCTTTGCACTGTTTTGGCTTCCAGTGCATGACGTTACGTCGTCAATGTCACGCTTGAAAGTGCAGCTGTCACCTTTAGCTTAAGCCCGTAAAGGTCAATACCAGCACAGCAGTCACCCACTGCCCTTTCTTGGACGACCCTTCTCGATAAATAACCATAAACGTCCTACATCCGGCTCGATGCCATGTAACGTCTTCATCCTACTGGGAAAGGTGAAAAAAAAATCATCTGGTAATCTTGCACCAGTATGCATTTTGAATAGATAAGGACTGGTGGGTTATACAGTCACTGCAGCAAGTTAAGGAAATTCTACCACGCAAAATAATAATAATAATAATAATAATAGTGCAAAAGGAAGCGGAAAATACGTTAAAATACACGGGTTTATGTATAGAGATACATTGAATGTGGAACCGGAAATGTACGATTATACCAGTAATAACTGGAGCCACTGGAATGGTAACGAGAAGCTTAAGGAAAGATCTGGAAGCTGTACCAGGAAAACATTCGGTAGATTCACTACAAAAGACAGCTGTACTTGGAACATCACACATAATACGGAAAGTACTGCAGTGTGAATTCTGAAGCCTGAGCGATGGGGATCACCGCTGGTTCAAGAGAAGTACCAGGAAGAAAAGGCCTGAGATACAGACATCCATATAATAACAACAATAATAATAATAATAATTACACCGGCAGTTTCTTGTATACTTATACACGTCAGTGTGTGCCCAGTTACCAAAAAAAAATTGATTAACGAAGCGTTTTTATTGTTACGGCCGAAGGAGGAAATAGCCCTTCAACGTGCTGCGTAGGACAACTGGATGTGCCTCTTCGTCACCACTTCCAGCATGGTTCTGGGGCCGATCAAAAATCCTGCTTGATATTAACCGTGGAGTCTTTCTCTGGACATTAAAGACCGAACCACGACTTTAGAGAAATGGTCTATAACGTACAGTTTACCTGTGCGCCTCCTTATACGCCAACTTCAAGAGTCGCCACACGTAAATGACAAAAGCCTTTACTGCTGTCGATCGTCAATAATACTAGCGCTAGAGCCACATGAATCCCCTAGTGCATTTGTACACGTCATAACAGCCTTAGCATGACTACTGCCTAGACTTCGTTTCAAACATAGCTCACTTTTTCGAACGAAAAGTGCTGACGTAACTGGGGATTATCAGCAGTCTGGACGACACAACGAAGCAAGCACTCGATTTCTTCATACAGCGGGAGACCAACAGCAGCAGCGTACTAAACTCATACGGGTAGAACCCACCACATAAAAAACTGCTGTTTTCAGGGTAACGGTTAGCATCCCACCGTCTCAAAATGAAACATCACGGAACCTTGTTAGATTTACATGAGATACAGAGGTCCCGGGTTCGATCCCCGGCGCTACCAGATTTTCCGAGTAGTAGTGGGTCTGGAACGGGGTCCACTCAGCCTCGTGAGGTCAACTGAGGAGCTATTTGAATGAAAAAAGTAGCGGCTCCAGGTCTAGAAAACAGAGATTAACGG
>Ga0123354_10010360_pt1 | contig 14354 bp, 12 predicted proteins | sample TergutLab28metaG_2_FD_97872 | JGI IMG/M metagenome (GOLD analysis project Ga0123354, IMG submission 97872) | Labiotermes labralis P4 segment gut microbial communities from Petit-Saut dam, French Guiana - Lab288 P4 | ecosystem: Host-associated > Arthropoda: Insects > Digestive system > Gut ... | reverse complement strand
GCTTTGAAATTCCTCGTTTCCCTTTACCATTTAAATGCATACCAAAACTCGTAAAAGAATTTATGTCACTAGGACTATCCAAGATAGATACATGACTGTAGGAAGAGGCTAATTTCTTTAGTCAGGTATTAAAAGCGTGAATAGCCACATTTACACATGAAGATGGCAACAGATCGTATCTTTGAGGAACTCTACGCCACGCACTTTTCAGCGTGTCGTCAATGACCGAAAATACCTGGAGTTGAAAGAAGGTACTAATACATCAATTTCCACATCGGCAAGAACAGACCTAAAGCAGCCCAAAAATCAACTGCCGAAAATTTTGATGAAAATGTTATCGAAGGTGAAGGACCCACAGTGAAGAAACTGCTCGCCAAGTAAGTTCAGGACATTGCCTTTTCCGACAGTATGTCAAATTTTGATGAGTGTTTTAACATACATATACTTTGCGATGAGCAGTAAGGCAATGACAGCAGCAGTACAACTCGCCGAACCGGTACATCGCAGTTGCGATCACACCCGTGGCGCGTGTCGCGGTCAAAAGTTTTAAAACGCCACTGCGGCAGATGAACGAAACAATGGAACGGAATAAACGAAAGGGTAGAATGGAACAGCGCAACAGTACATACGACGAACTAGGTTGTCTGTGTGTGATCTGAAACTCTGCTTTGTACGAAGGAGAGCTACCAGAGTAGTGACACGGTTGTGTTGGGTTGGCATGACCCGGTTCAGACCGTTGAATGGAACGGAACATGAACGAACGACAGAGAGATCGTCATTCTCGTACACATAGACCCGATACATGTGATTGTCGGAAAGACACGTTTGTACGACCCGTTCGTTTACGAACGTCTCTCTTCCGTATTAGTCATCCATGTGGTTATTCTGGGGGAGCACTGGAAGTGAACTGGAGGTATAATTAATGTGGTTTTGAATTTCCAGCTTCGCTAATACTAAAGACGGAAACTTCGCAACATGCAGGTAATTTGTGATTTATAAATTGCCACTAATATGAGAAGGGAGGGTGCAGGATCACGTTATTTCAAACACGTGCATGCAGTTCGTAACGAGAGACCCTTATACGTTACGTGAATGTACTTAAAAGTGTTACTGCATCTGAGATTAATAATACAGTAACGTTTTCTCAACATTTACAATGGGATTTCTTCACGCTGAAAGTAACTTCTACCGATGGTATGCCACAAGTGGTGTATTTAAATGACGTAACTCGAGAAGTAGCAAAGGGTAGCAGCGGGTGAGGGAGTGAGACGTTGAATAATTCGGAGCTAATGTATAATAACAGATTATTTCGTCACTGATAACGAAACGTTTGTATTTCTTTACTCACGAACAACGTGCTGAGCAATTTATATGTATTTAAGAATTAACATGACAATACATTCGTACTCTGCAGACTAGCCTGAATTTGTGCTGTGCTATTCACGTCTCGCGTAAATGAAATCATCTGTAAAATACCTTGCGATCTGAAGGTAATATGACGATTGTCACGTGGCAGAGAGTTGTTAGGTTCACCCCATACCCAGTGCTGTGATTGGAGTCTCCACTTTTAGTTCACATTTTTCTACACCTTTAGGTCACTTGGCCATGCTGTCTGTCTTTGAGTTTTATGTGTTTTGTTTTCTTAATTATTTGAGTAGTACTATGTTAATGAAAATCCAACCAGATGTAACAATATGCAGATATTTATTTACTGCAAAGTTACTCTACATGTCTGCATACTGTTGCATCTGGTTGGATTTTTATTAACATTGAATTATGATGCACAGAACCATGAGCTTAAAATTTATTGATGCCAAACAGGCACAAGATATATACCACTATAAGAATATCAAAAGGAAACTGTATAGAAAGAACGCAGCCATCTGGTATAACAAGACATGCCGACAGAAGCAACTAATACCAACCCACGTCAACATCTGCATAAATGGGAAAAACCAGCAATGCCAAAAAACACTAAGAACAGCTAACCAGTATCGCATCAACCAAGTAATTAAGTTCTTCTATACTGAAAAACTAAAACTCAACAAACAGTTATTTAAACTACACCTAAAATGTGCAGACAAATGGCAAAGCATTTGGCCCATCATAGTACAATCCATAGACTATAAACTAACGAAGGAGATGGAAACCCACTACAACAACCTAAACCGCAAACTGGACAAGCTGCAAAGGGAAAACAAACCAAGAGAAAAACAGACACCCATCATCAACGCGCACAATTCTACACCAGGACAGTCAACCTAACAAACATAAGATTTCCACTAGAAGAATTAGTGTTACTTAACAACGGACTGCATATAGAATTGAGAAACCTCTGAAAAAATACTGGACCGACCTGATAATGGAAACAGATCAAGCTGTAAGAATGCTGGACATGAAGATGCAAGCTCCATTTAGGATCCTGGCAACAAAGAAACTGAAACAAATCAGCGTGTCCGACAGTCTCCACAACGTAATGGCCAAACGACAAACTTATATCCTAAAAAACATAAATAGCAAACTTGAAAAGGAAAATGCAATGGTAGCCAAAGCTGATAAGGGTAAAATGTGCGTCATCATGTACACTGACGAATACAACAAAAAAGTCCACAACTTCCTTAATGAGAACAACTTTCAAAAACCTCAAAAAGATCCCATGGACAAACACCAAAAACTTATCACCAAGACCCTACAACATAGCGACCTTATCATCAATAAGAAACAAAAGAAGTACTTCACCCAGAAGAAACCCCAACCCCCCGACCTAAGAGCCCAGATCAAATTACATAAACCCGGCCAACCCATTAGACCAGTAGTCAATAACAGGAATGCACCAGCATATAAAATATCAAAATTACTAGTAAATAAACTAAATAACCTAAATTTACGAAACCACTACATTGTTAAAGATTCCACAGCCCTAGCCAATGACTTAACAAAACTGAAATAGACGAAAATCACAGAATGATTACCTTTGATATCAAGGATTTATATGCCAACATACTGATGCAGGAAACACTTAGGATTGCAAAAACTGTACTCTTAGACAATAATAATGAACACACAAGCAAACAAATAATAACACTCCTTGAAGTCACCCTCCAACAGAACTATTTTTCATTCTGTAATAACATTTACCAACCTGAGAAGGGTATCTCTGTTGGATCTTTCATTTCAAATACTGTTGTAGAAATATTCCTACAAGACTTGGAAAACAAACACCTGAAACAGATACTACATGCACAAAACATTACCTTCTATGCTAGATATGTCAATGACATCCTGCTGATATACAACACAAAGCATACCCCACCTGAGATAATCCATAGCCACATAAATAAGGTACATCCCAACCTACAATTTACTCCTACATTTGAACACAACAATAGCATAAGTTTTCTCGATCTACTAATAATTCAACACCCCACTCAAATAGAAATTGACATCTTCTGAAAACCGACAACAACAGATACCACAATCAACTATACCTCCAACCATCCTACCGAACACAAAATGGCTGTCTACCGCTACCTGATCAACAGGATGTTGTCACTACCACTCTCAACTGAAAGGAGAATATCAGAATGGCAAAAAATACGAAACATAGCAAGCAACAAAAAATTCCCCATTCATCACATAGCCAAACTGAGAGCACAAATACAGTGTAAAACCCAGATGAACACAACCAACAACAGCAACAACAATAAATGGGCCACCTTCACTTATCACAGTTCCAGAGTCAGAAAGATAACCAACAGCTTCAAACAGACTGACATAAAGATAGCCTTTAAAAGTACAAACACACTGCAACAACTGACCAAACCCAAAACCCACGACACAACGCAGGACCAAGACAAAAGCAGCATACACAAACTGACATGTAAAACATGCAACAGGGCGTATGTATGCCAGATCATTAGAAACCTGACACTTAGGTACCGTGAACACATCCGTTACATAAAAAACAATGGTCCCCAGTCTGCTTATGCACTGCACATCCTGCAAAACATACATGAATATGGTTCCCTCAGACACCATGTCACTACTCAAACCAATCCACAAAACCTCAGTGCTAATTCCCTATGAACAATTACTAATCCAAACTTCCCATCAAAACAGAAACCTCATTCCTGAACAAAACTGTGGCGAGCAAAACCAACTATTTCTGTTAGCTACTGACTACAGCCTTACGTAACCACCTGTCCACAACCGCACTTATCACACGATCTGCACAAACCAGTCCTGACCTAGCCACGTTGGAACCTTATGTAACTACCTACGCTCAACCGATCAATACCTACCACATGAATCGCACAAACCAGTCCTGATCATGCCACATTGGAGGGAAGTAGCTGTACCAGTGTGTGAGTACTTTATTAACTAATTCCATCCATTGCATCTTCCAATTACGCTTTTAACTATTCATATTTATTATCCAAAGAGTTTTTAACTTATAAACGTCCACAATATTGTATACCCAGACTTTTGTAAATATGTTAATGTACCACCACCCATTACTACCAGAAGTTAACAAGCCAACACACACTGTTAGTTCATTCCAGTTAATCCTTCTATTTTACAGTGTGACCTGTACCGGAGACTGTGGTTACAGTTTTTAGTGCTCCTGATGATGGGTGCTGTGACACCTGAAACATGTAGAGTGACTTTGCAGTAAATAAATATCCGCATACTGTTGCATCTGGTTGGATTTTTATTAACATTGAATTATGATGCACGGAACCATGAGCTTAAAAAATTGAGTAGTACTGTATTCCATGAAGTGGTGCAGAGAAGTATGTGAAACATGTATAGTTAAAGTACCAGGCATTCAAAGACCTGTAACTCCTGCTGACCCAATTTAAATGCTAGCTTTGTGCTAGACTGAATAACTTAGTCTCCAATGGGCCAGCTAGGGAAAACATTGCCGTGGCTTAAAAGACACACCATTCCTGTAAAGGTGTCCACTATTTTTTTTCCTGAGATTATCACATTACTGACATATTGTTTTGCCTCATATGTTTATAAATGTTTTAGATTACTTTTTCTGACATGGCTTTGTCATGACTGAACTTGCTGTGTTCCTCTTGCTTGATCAGTTTCATATTCTGACTTTGCTATAAATGGTTCATGGAATCATTAAGTTTTTTAGTGAGTATATAGTTGTGATTTATATCCAGAATCCAAATGAGGATACTCAGTGGAATGACATCCTTCGAAGCAAAGGTATTCTTCCTCAGAAAGAAAAGGAGGTTAAAGAGGAGGATGTTGTCAACATGTTGGAGGCGACAGTAGAAGAGAAACTGTCCAAAGGTAAGGAAATTTCAATCACTGGTCCAAATTTCATTTACAAAAATCAGTCTTAAAATTTCATGGAGTTTTTCAGGTCCCTTTGAGTGATCTTAAACCCTGAGTCTGACGTGTATCGAGTGCCTGCAACATCCTAATACCCATGTTTTTGAAGAAACAAATTCCTATCACTGTATTCATTTAATTCTGATGCCATTTTCGAGAGAATTAAGAGAAGAAAAAGCAAGTTACAAAATGTCTTCAAGGTGTGACACTTTGTATATTTCTGGCACATTTTCTCTTCCATTATTCCTATAATATGTGAATATTTTCAGTGGAGTCTAAATGCATTCACTACATCTTTTTGTTTTTTCTGTGAGATGATATGCTTAGATCGGCAACTGTTTAACCAGCTTCTCTGGTTCCACCTTATTTCTTGTAAGATAAGGTAAATGTTGCAATTAACGTTAGTGAAGAAGGCTGCTGCATCAGCATGCTAACATGACCATAGCCTGTACAGGTCACTGCTTGATCATGCCTGGTAAAATAATGGACCCATGCTTACCCTGTTGGTCATTGTACTCTCTGATATCACCATGTATGGGTATACTTGAATTATGTGTGAGATAACAGACTGTATAGAGGCCTCAAGTGAAAACAAAGTTGTAGTTTTTGGGTTTTGGCTTGTAATTTTTGCTGTCAGGATGCTGTTGCACCAATAGAGATCATCATGATGAGCTGTCTGAACGTTAAGGTGTTTGATAACAATCAGTGCGCCAGGTATGGTTCATCTCTGCATCCAACCTACTGCATGTCTGGAAGTGGTCACATGAGGCATGCAGTGATAATTTGGGGAGATTAGAGAGGCTGGTTTGGAGATTGTGGGCAGCATATTTGAAGCCCTAGTTACTGTAATTATTGCCATTTAGGTGATGTATATTGAGTGGATAATGGGCACTGAGGTTTTGGTATATGTTAGGATCTCAACAACCTAAGACCTCTGTAGTCTACCCTGGAAACCCACACAGAGGTCTGGAATCAGGAATATAATGAGACAAGGGATCTTCTCCACATGGTCCTGAGGGAGTGCTTGTTTAAAATGTGTAGTGGTGGCAGTGAATGCTACTACAGCATAGCAGCAGATCATCTTAGTGAGATACGTGTAGTTAAAATTCGACATGTCCAGAAATAGTAATGTTATAGCAACAAACAATGTCTGTAACTGTTTAGGTGGTCAGCAGCTGGAGAGACTGTCCCTTGATGAACTTGATGAACTGGAGGATGAAGAAGATGAGAAAGTAATTCTTGAATACCGTAAGAAACGAATTGCTGAGATGAAGGCAGAAGCAGTAAAGGCTTGCTTTGGAGAGGTGAGGGAGATCAGTGCAGTGGACTATGTGGAACACGTGAAAAGAGCAGGTGAAGGCGTTTGGGTCGTACTGCATCTCTTCAAACAAGGGTGAGATGGCTGAGGTCATACTGTTATTTCAATACAGTAATTACTGTGTAATGGTACATGCACATGTTATTCTCCTGTGTTATAAAAATATGTATGCTTGTAACTTCCAAGGGATTATTTTGGTGTAGGTGCATTAAGTTGTATGTCATACAAATGAACCACCATTGGCCAAAAGTCTTTCCAGTTTACCCTTCTCACGTAATGTATCAGACACTGACTCCTCTCCAACTGGTGGATGAGATTACACAATGCAGGTGAACGCAGGTTTCTGCTCTGTTGTTGGGATGTCCATTTAAATAACAGAAGGAACTGTTGTGTTTGTGCAGGATCCCACTGTGTACACTACTTAACCAACACTTGTCACAGTTGTCTGTGAAGTTCCCAGCTACGAAGTTTCTAAAGAGCATCTCCACAACTTGCATCCCAAACTACCCTGACAGTAACTTGCCGTCTGTACTTATATATTTTGAAGGTGACCTCAAGGAGCAGCTTGTGGGGCCACATAAGTTCCGAGATATGAATCTGACTGTTGATGGTGAGTAGGTGAGAATTTCATGACTTGATGTGAGCTTAATATCACCTCCACTGTTCTTTATAAGACAACATAGAACTCTGTGGAACACTTGTCTAAGCTATATATTGTGTTGTGTTGTGTTGTGTTTTTGTTATTTGTTTATAGTTATTTAACACTTAAATGATCTATGTGTACGTATGCACATACATGTTAAAAACACCCCTTGAATTTAATTTTATATATTAAAGCAATGAGGAAATTTACTGCATTTTTAAGACATAATCGTTGTTTTATTTTCCACACAGTGCCGTTTATTTCATAATTTTGTCTTTTTCTGTTTAAATAATACATTTTTCATGTACTGTGTGCTGAAATTTCAGTATAAACCTGGTCGCTTAAAAGTTAATAATGCTTTCAGCAACTCTTACTGTGTAGAATTGAATGACTGGATGACAGTGAAAAATGAATTGGAAAGGATATGGAAGGAAGCAGTAGTGAACTAATTTAAGGTTCTTTTTTGGCATTTACCTGGAGGGTATGAGAAAATTTGTGGAAAACCCTTGTCAGTTAAGTGGTGCCAGATCCCAGTTTTGAACAGGGCACCTTCTGAATACAAGTTAGAAGCATTAATGCCGAATGAACTTTCTTGTGTTACACTACAGAATAATCTGTGTAATATTGTTATATATGAGCTGATACTTCATCTACAAGGACCATAATTCCATAGTGGATTCATGAATAACTAGTTGAAATATTTCTGTAAGGTCTTCAGTTAGAAGTTTCTGGACTTTCTTGGCCTCTTTCTGTCTGGCAAGAGAGCAACTAGCAGTACCTTTGGGGAGATGCAATTTACTGTCAGTAATGCTGAAGTTGGGACTAGCAGAGGCAAGAGACATATTTTTCAAAGTTTTGAACATGTATTTTCCTCATTATTGGAGCGAGTGGTGAGCCAGTTGCCACTGCATTGCAGAAAACTTAACATATTATTTTACTGACACTGTTTATGGTTCTTGATGTTTGTAACTATGTGAATGGTACTACATAGAACAGGGCTGGCTAAATTGAACCCACAGGAGGGCCATGTAATTTGTTATGGATTGGCCTGAGGGCCGCACTTCTATATACATATTTCAAGGGAAGGGAGGGGGAGGGTTTGAATTCACTAGTACACTGTTGTTTACAAACAGTAAATTATGCTAAAAGAACAGTTGAATGGAAAGGTAATACATGTTATTAAACTCAATAAAACACAAAGAAATATTAAAGTACTATGTGCTGTCTAAAAGTGGTGAGTTATAGTTTGTAAACATCTTCTCTGCTAATGAATTGCCATAGTATGTTCTGTAGACCTATTATATCATATTTGTTAATTTGTGTTACTGAAACTCTTTAGGTGACTGAGGACTGCAAGTTTGTCAGTCCTGTCATAGAATATGAAGATCGGAGTAGAGTCATCTCCTGGAATGTTGTGCTTATTAGGCATACCACAGATGGTGGACAGTGTTTAATTGAACAAGGGTATATGGAGGCAATATGTTGCACCAGAACTTTGGTACTTACTTAACAGACTGCATTGTGTAATAACATGTTAGACTGTGATGTGGATAACATGTCATATTGTACACTTTAAATTCACAATTATAAGTATTTGTATTCTTATTTTTCATCTAATTGTCCAGAAACTTCACATAGGGAATTTGTGGTCAGGCGGGAAACATGCTGGCATACTGTAAAGCAGCCTGGCACAAAGACCATTATGTAGACAGTGAACAGCTGGTACATGCTGTAGCACTGCCTCTTCCACAGTGGCTAGTGTAAAATGGCTTCCCTCAGAGTTACCATTATGTAGAATGGAAAACACAGTAGCACTATGTGACTGAAAATTATTGGCACACAGTGTAAAACAGCCCCCATCGTAGAGACATTTAGGCGTAGGCAGGCCACTAAATGTGTTAGTAATGCAGCCTAATAAACAGTGACCAATATAAGACAGCCCCCTCACAAAGTTCGTTAGGAAGGCCAGAGAATATGATGGTATGTGCTGTCAAATTGCTTTTTCCACAGTGTGCAGAAGGTATACCAGCAATTGTGCTGGCATACGGTATCAAATAGCGTTCCTTCACAGACAGTGTTACACAGGCCAGCGACAATGCTGGAACATCAATAATGTAGCCTCTTTCACAGAGACAATTAGGTATACTGCCAAACATCCTGACAGACTTTTAAAACAGCATCATTAGCAGAGACTTTTATAGAAGCTGTCTAGGTAGGGCAGTGAATATACTGATGGTCTCAGGCACTCACCAAAATGTCCTCATTCAAAGAGAGGCCAGTGAACATTGCATCCCATCTTGTCAAATATGCTAATCCACAGGGGCTGTCTTGTAGGCCAGCGATTATTGTGGAACACACAGGAAGACAGACTAACCTACTGGGACTCTGCTGGAACATTGTGAAAGTGTCATGTACTGGGACTGTTAATATAGGACAACAGATATGCTGATACACACTGTCAAACGATGTTACCTTTTGGGTCTGTTAAAATAGGACAGCAAATATGCCAATACATTTTAAAACAGTCTCACCTACTTGGATCATTATATAGGTCAATATTTATACCAACAACTGTAAAACACCCTTGCTTGCTGGGATTGGTGCAAGGTCAGAAAATTTACTAACACACTGTAAAACAGCAGCATCTATTGGGACTGTTATATAGGTCAGCACATGTGACACACTGTCAAACAGCGTTATCGACTGTTAGTGATATATAAGTCAGCAAATATACTGACATACTGTAAAATGGCCTCACCTGCTGGGATTGGTACAAGGTCAGAAAATATACTGACACACTGTAAAACAGCATCATCAACTGGGACTGTTGTGTGGGTCAGCAAATATACTGACTCACTTTAAAACAGCTTCACCTACTGGGGTATTATATCAGCAAATATACTGACACACTATAAAACAGTTTCAACTACTAGGACTCTTATATAGGTCAGCAATTATACTTACATGCTGTAAAGCATCCTCATTCATGGAGAGTGTTAAGTAGTCTACTGAACTTACACACACTGAGGAGAGCATCATTTATTGTGACCATTAGGAGAGCCAGCAAATGTTGTAGCTGGACTCAAATGGAGACAAGCATTGGCCTGGTTCAGTCAAGTGACTGCTGGATATGTGTCTTGTATGTTCAGCTTGTTTTGTTTTGAGTAATGTATCAGGTGTCTGAAATACAATGTTGGATCATGTGGTCAAATATTGTTTCTTTGATGACAGAAAGGTGAGAAGTACAACAAACACAGACCACCTGATCAGAAGAAGAATTCTCTTGATTAAAAGTGAATTTTGCATTTATGCAGCTTCAATAAAAAAAATTACATGCCATAAGGAAATTTAAACTGCACACACACTGCTTTCCTTTTAGATTAAAATGCAGCTTATATTTTGAAGGTAAATGCTTAATGAGAAAACATTCATACTGGTAGTACTAGTAGGCCGTTTAAAATTCTGTTGAAAAGTAAGCTATCTCTTTTGAGAATACAGTTTTTCAGACACAAGTTGTTGCTTACAGAACTGGAGTGGATTCTTGGACAGACAGGAGCTGTTCCCACAGAACTGGAAGGAGACCCTCGGCCTCAAGTTAGAGATGTGCTCTTCTCTAAGTTAGAGAGTAATGGCGATGACTTGGGTGATGATAACGATTGGTAACTCAAACAGGGCTGTGGAGCTTGTTCATGTGTTTGTGGCTTGTATGGTTTGGTAGAATTGAGCAGTTGCCTTTGGTGGTGAACCACCACTCTGCTGCACTACGCCTTTCAAAAACAGCAACAATACAGCAGTAATCTTGTCAGACATGGATGAAATGCTAAGAGTAACACAAAACATATTTTGTGGAATCATTCGTTCATTCTGTTGTGTCTTACGACAGGTCCATAGCCTCTTCCAAAGCACAGAGTGTGGTCTAGTGCTTCCTCTTTCATTTTACAGTTTTGTGGATTTTGGAAAATTAATTTATACACAAGTCATTGTATGAGTGGAATGGAGAAGTCGGCATATTTTAAAGCTATATATTAATACCCCACTTTCCTTCTGCCATGCATTACCATTTGATCATAATTTTGATAAATTTTGTCTACTGCAAATTACCATATTTCCATGATTCTTAAGATCCACTTTTTTCACATTTTAAAATTTCTGAGTTCAGTTGCATCATATATTTTATGGCTTCTAAGAACCAGTGTAAAAAATTATATATTGTCTTATAAAGGAGAGTAAGTGAGAAATTTCTTCATGTTCATGACACTAGTCATGGAACACAGAGATAAGAGCAAAGGAGATCCTGAAAGTACTACTGTGTATTTCCATTGCTTGAAATCTTTTACATGTGACAGTGTATAAAGCACATGATGAGGGCTTGGAGGCTGAAAATACCAAGTACAATGTGCTCAGCCTTCATTGATATGCTTTGGCTTATTATTACATTTTGAAAACTTTCGGACAATAATCATTTGGGATAGGTAGTTGGGGGTGGAGATCATTGGTGTTAAATGTTTTGTTGTTGTTTAAGAAAAGGTACATGCTGTATTGCAAATGCAGTTGTTGGCACAGAAGATGATTATCTTACTGAAAAATTCTGATCTTGAATGCGCTGATCTAAGAAATGAGAATCTTTAGATTCAGAATGTGATTCTGGATGCTCAGGTAAAATGAATGTGAGTAGATGCCTTTCTTGTTTACAGAATGTAAGTTTTTATGTTTGTAAATGAAAAGAAGTTTTGTTTTAGTGTTGATAGTTCTGCTTATGATTTACATGTTCCTCCTCTGAACACATGTTCCTAAATCCAGGGTGTGTCTTACAGTTGATAGTGTCCTGTTCCAAAGAATCTATTACTGTCTATTCCTATGGCTGTATCTTACAACTGATGGTATCTAAGGACAAACTATTATGTATCACCACGTGCAGTGAAACTTGAATATCAGTGACAGTCAGTGTTGATGTGTCTAATGATTAATACAGGTATGGAGCTTTGAAGGTAACAGGGATAGCGTAGTTGGTATGGTCACTGACTGTGGGCTGGATGGTCTGGAGTTCGAACCCCTGCAAGGGTGAGATTTTGGAGCTTCTCCTGGCTGGTACTGAGACCCACCCAGCCTCCTGTATGATGTTATAGGGTAACTGTCGTTATGGGGGCATGAAAATCATAGCTGAGGAGTGTTTTTTTCTCCTCTCTAGTCTCCTATTTATTTGGTATGTGGGGCTTATTCACTGGGGGGTAACACAGCTAGTGCATTAAGCTAACCACACGTCAATCAAGTGCCAAGGTTAGAGTTCCTAGAGGTATACCTCTTCTCTCCCATACGCTTTCGTGGTATGCACAAGGACGACTTTGTCTTTACGCTTCTTCTTTTCTTTTGTTCTATCCTTTTTCTTTCGTTTCCTTAATTTTTTCATTCTCCTTTCTTTCTGTCTTTCTTCTGCTCTGTCTTTCTTAGAATTAGAAGAAATGAAAATACATTACACCAGAAAATTTGTGGAAACATCTGAATGGTTGAGGTTACATTGTTTTCTGCCAAATGAATTCTGCACAGTTTCCACTCATTATGCTGAATCTTGTTTTACCCATTGTGAACTTTTCCAGTGGTGTAATGGAACAAGGAATTACCACAGGTAAATGTAAGAGAGGTTATTATAGCTTGTAATGGGTCACAAGAGTGTTTAATCATGATGTTATAGAAAACTTGTTACTTGCAAGATTACAAGCATATATCAAATTCTGTATGTTAATGCAACAAATACTGTATTACAAGAGTACACAAATCCTGGATACCAGGTTGCCTGGGCAACTAAATTTTGTGTGGCAGTGACTAAGATTTGTGACCTCGCTACTGGAACTTGCTTCATTTCACCCTCCTGGTGACTAGAATTTAGAGACAATTCCTAGATGTTTGAAAATTTTTGGACCCTTGCTCTATTATACATTAGTAAAAAGGATGTTCAAGAAGTCAATGTAGAGAAAACTAAGCAGGTGCTTGGGTTGCCTTACCAGAATACAGGATGAAATCACAAAATAAAGGAAGCTAATCGATGCTTTTGAAATGTGGGAAAATTTAAATATTTTGAAATGACACCAGCAAACTAAAATTGCATGTGCAAAGAAGTTTCAAACTGATTATATTCTGAAAATGTTTGCCACCATTCACTTCAGAATATTTTGTCTTCCTGTCTGCTCTCTAGTGTATGGAACTATAATTTTGTATAGGCTGATTTGTATGAGTGTGGAACTAGGTTTCTTGCATCAAGGAAAAGCCATAGACTGAGGGCAACACAGATTAAAATACAAAGCCTAAGGCACACAATGTAGCACACAGGTCTGTTTGCCTTATATGGCATATTTTATTTTTGTGATTTGGCAGGCACTCATTACTATGAATCCCAGTGAAAATAGGCTCAGAATGATTTGAGTAGGGTACTGAGGAGGTGATTTGGACTTAGTGAAAGACGAAATAACAGGAGGCTAAGAGAATTACATAATGAGGACCTTCTTGATTTGTAGTCAACAGCAACTTCTGTTGGGAAGTATAATCAAGCAGAATGAGAGGGACAGGGTGTGCTGCTAGCATAAGAAGAAAAAGAAATGCATACAGGGTTTTGGGGGGAAAACCTGAAAAAGGAGACATTTTGGAAGACCTAGGTTTATACTGGAGCATAATATTAAAAATTGATCTTAAAAAAATAGGAAGATAGTAATGATGCATGAGGTTCTGTAAAATGCAGGCAGTTTTTTAACCAAGTGAGCAACTGTTAGCTTGCGAGAAGGGAGTGTGCCCCATGGAGACTGAGTGAGACATTTGAAACATTTCTTCACTCTAGATGAAACGTTCTAGTGGAAAGATGAGGAACAATTCTGTTATTAACATGAACAGAACACGATTTTGTGTAAAATTTCTTTTATTGGTGTTAGTGCAGGGTGTTCCTTCCCCCCCCCCCCCCCCCCTTTTTCAAAACTAATTTTGCTAAATTGGCGGATAAGCAAGTGACGGGGGTTTTTATTTTTAAATAAAAAACTGCACATTTTTTTTCTTGTT
>Ga0123354_10010357_pt1 | contig 14355 bp, 11 predicted proteins | sample TergutLab28metaG_2_FD_97872 | JGI IMG/M metagenome (GOLD analysis project Ga0123354, IMG submission 97872) | Labiotermes labralis P4 segment gut microbial communities from Petit-Saut dam, French Guiana - Lab288 P4 | ecosystem: Host-associated > Arthropoda: Insects > Digestive system > Gut ... | reverse complement strand
GAGTGTTCAATGTATTGTTGCTAATACTAGAGTGTTCAATGTATTGTTGCTAATACTAGAGTGTTCAATGTATTGTTGCTAATACTAGAGTGTTCAATGTATTGTTGCTAATACTAGAGTGTTACTCAACACATTTAGAGAAGATGCTAGAAATGGTTTCTTTAGGTTTACTAACACGCGTCAAGCCTGAAAACCACGTTGGTCAAAGAATGTCGAATTTGCGCTGCTGAAATTGAAAAATATTTTTTTCTGACTGCTTTCTTTCAGACTTTCTTCAATGCAAGATTCTTACTACACATTTTATATCTTAACATGCCCTACGTAAGAACGGCACTGGTGCAGATCTGGCGAATGTGGGCCAAAATTTCCTGTATATTGCGCTGTCACTATAAGTACTCATGTTAGCAACATACTGAATTTGGAAAATCATATGTAGTCAAACACAACTGTGTCACATGAGGTGTATTTAATGACTATATAATGGACACACACAACGGGGATGACACACTTCCTAGACATACTGAATTGTTTTCTGTGTTAGCATTCGCAATGTTTTGTGAAAAACGTGCAAGTTCTGTCATAATCGGATAGGTTAAAAAATGTTTTCAGAATATTTGTAACCTATCGGTGTAGAATTTTGGTCTCACAGAAAAAATAGACACACTAATCTTAGTTGCAATCATAGCACATCACACACTAGTCTTAACATCATGCACTGGCACTTCGTGGATCGACATTTGATTGTCTGCAGACCAGTTACTTTTGCACTAAGAGTTCGTACACGCACAAAGTTTGAACCAAGTCTCACATCTAAACAAAACTGTTATGGCATCTATTTCTCAGCCTGCAGTGCATGAAGGTACTGGTTCACAAAATCATGATTCACGAACTGAACGATAGAGTTTGTGAACAACAGTTGTCTTACGTGGATGCGTGTCTTCTTTGTGTTCTCGTACTGTCTAGAGTGGAACACAACGTATTTGTTAATAGTTGTCCCAATTTACACGACGATTCCTTTATCACCTGTATTCATTGTGTGTATCATGCACAATGCACATAGCGATTTGCAGAATGCTAATACACTCTCTGGTAGGCAGGGTGGGAGGAAACCAGTGGGTGATATTTGTTTATAAGCGAGCCGACAGGAAGTGCCTAGTTTTTGTCTACGTGTATAATAGTGATATATATAGGTACTGGTATATACATTTACATACATACGTACGTACATACACGCACACATTTGACAATATTTAAAAGAAAAAAAGCAACTTTTTTTGACTCAGAACGAAAATCCATAACACAGTTCTAGCAGTTCATAAAATATTAAGAGATATCAATATATCTTTTAATGTTATACAGTTTTTTAGGCATTAGGAGTTTCCAGTAGCTAAGATTCAGTCCAAAATTTTAAAAAAACAAACGCAATGAAATGAAGACACGCTTCTGTGTACGTGGAGACATTTTCCAGTAGCATATAAAAGTTTAACAAAATTCAATTATCCAAAAAAGTTTTTAATCTGTAGTATCATTATCACTGTCATTATACTGCTTTTAACTATTCAAGTCACGGGTCGCATTTCGATACGAACGGCCGTTCTGTTCCCTTAGAAGCAGTGGCTGTTAATGTAACGTAATTGGAGCATGAAGTTTTGTTAGTAATTAATATCCACTTAATTCGTTTTGTCTGTCCATTTGTTACAGACATTACACACGAACTGCAGATTTTATATGACGTTAGGGGTAACATGACTATGTTAAAGCAAAATTAAAACCATGAACTTGCATTCGGGAGGGAAGCCAGAGGCGAAGTCCAACTGATAATGAAGAGTCTGAAAAAATAATGGGTTACATGAGTGGTTCAGCTCACAAATACACATATTTACACAGGGTTATGGTCAGATCAACGGGTAAGAGGAAAGTTCATCAGACTTTTAATCAATATTTATTTCATGACATCCTGCAATCAATCAAATTTGTGCACATTAACACACTAGGCAGCTGATGCGGGGATATATTTCTGTGCCTTTACACGTTTATTTTAGCAAGATGGTTAAATACTAAGATAAAATAAGAAGACGATTTGCGCGACACAGAACAGCTTGTGGGAGCGTTATATTTGTGCATATGCGATTGTTAAACAGTCAATGAAAACCCGTACAGTACCACTAATAGGCTTATAAATTTATTTGTATTACCACGCTGTTTACACTAGCTGTTGACATTTTACATGAAAATTATGTTGGTTTTAAGAACTGAAACTGCAACTTACAAATTTAAAGCTATCATCATTGCACAGGCCGGTAATATTCCATTTTTACAATTATCAGTGTTATTGTCCCTTTGTATCTTAAAATATCAAGAGTTCACATTCACAAATTATTTTATAAAACGTTTGGGGTAGTTCTTATTTTGATCTATTTAAACTTATTTACTTACTGAGCTTTAAGATTTATTTACATGCGTGGTTAATACCAGATGCCGAAAAGAGTGTTCATCACACGTGGAAAAGGAAAGTTTGTGATCAATAAGAGAAATAAAGAGTCGAAAATGAAGCTTATGAGGATGATCTTAAGACAAGGCTCTCTAAACTGCTGCTACGGGCCGGGTCCGGCTCCCCACGCACTTAATCCAATCAGCGAAGAATTTTGATTGTGTACATAATATACAAACTATATGAGAGTCTCAAAGCTTCGTGTTATGTCAAACTCATATCGAACGGCCCATTCTAATTTCTGATAAAATAGCCCATAGAAAATATTATATCTGTATAGTGTAGTATGTAACCTTATCAAACATTGATACAAGGTTAAGGTTACCACGTAACATGACGTCACAGGGTGGGTTGTTTTATAGCTCTACTCATTCGCAATCTCGGCGCTAGGTGGGGGTGCGTGATAATGCCACGCCTAGTCACTGTACCCCTGGGAAAGAGCTCCAGTACCGCTGTAAAGAAGACAAATGGGCTTTATGGCCGGTGTGACGGATATGAAGAGAAAATCTCATGCCCTCTTCGAGCTTCGAAACACGGACCGTCCAGCCCATAGCCTGTCGCTAAACCGACTGTGCTGTCCCGCCCCCAAAACATTTATATACTCAAGAAAAATATTTGAAAATGGTTAGTATAATTTTGAAGGTAATATCAGCAAAACTTTCCTGGAAGTTCTGTATGTAGCTTGTGTCGATTGCTTGAGTCATTTACCCAGTCATTTAGAAATAACCAGCAGAAATGGAAATGTGTCTCTTTCAGCTATTCTAGTTGTGAAATGCAATATTCTGGGGACGATAAACAAAGATAAAACTTGATTCAGAGTGCCCGGTGTTCAAATAACATTTAAAGCCGGTTTAATATATTATTGCATCTAGTGGCAAGGCGTTGTGTCATTTGAAATGAGAACATGGCAGTACTCAAATAACATCGAATTCGACGACACTGCGAGGGTAAACACGCGTTAAAATGGACAAAATGCACATGAAGTCTTCACGTTGATAAACTAGAAGCAACGAAACACTCTGAGCCCAAAAGTATTGTCGCAGTAGCCAAGGCAAAAAACATTCTGCTATCACTGTTTGGCGTGGAATTGAAATATTATTGCACGGCTACTTGAATGTGCTTCCAAACTGTAATTATTTTTGTTAACAATTGATGATTCAAGAGATAGTGTTGACGTTGACAATTCGTGTTGTTTATTCGTCGAGTGAATAGTGATCTTTTAAATAATTTACAGAAATATTTGAATCTGTACACAATAATTTATGCAGCGAATTTTATTACAATCAATAGTACTCCCCTGTCGCAAATTTCGAACGTTTTAAGAAAATACTGATTTCGAATCATGCGATGTACTTGCTCATATTTCAGTGTGACGAGTTATTCGTGCCCATGTACTATAAAGATTTTTTCCCCCTCTGCAAGAAACACGCCTCTTCTTGTGCAATATTACTATAATCACTAACAGCGAATGACTGTGAAAATTGATCTTGCTGATCTAACAAGAAAAGTGGGAGGTGTATGCACATGTTAAGACTCTCATGCAAATATGAAGCTTTTTGAAACTCAAACCTGTAAACACTCTCGTTCATTTTCCTTGCTATTAAAGTTTGAAACTTAAAAATAAATCGTAATTTCCACCATATATCTGTCTGAATATAATTCGTGATATATAGTGACCGTGACGACGCCGTTTCTCTAAACGTGATGTGCATAGCAGAGAAATCAGGTTAGAATCTTACAGAATTGCAGTAAACATAAGCTATAAGTTAGCAGTTACTGTAGACGTCACACGAACTGAGGAACAAGTACAGGACACTCTAATACTGATGAAACCCATTATCTGCCTTTGAAGAGAAATATTTTTTTTTTCGCCAGTTACTTACACAGTATGCAAAATAGGTTAATGCGAATGTCGTATTTATTCGTGCCAACGTCTTATCTTTAAAGTACTTAGTGGATCTCCATTATGTTTGCTATTATTTGGGTGGGAGTGTGCTTGTGTCAGTTAATTTTTTTTGGACGAATTTAATTTAAATTACACATGTAAATAAATTTCAGTATGATCAGCATTTTCATTCCATGAGGCTCCGAATGAAAGCTTTCTTTTTATTAAAGTCTCGTCTTAATTTGTGAATGCTTATCTATTTTTCATTTCAGAATATTTGTCGATGTGGCTAGCAGTAGTCTAAACTAAACTAATTCCAAGCAGCAGACTTCCTCGTGTAAATTTCATGGTTATTTATCCACCCAATCAATTTTCTACAACTTGCGTGACACAAAATCTCACCGTTAGTCCCTGCCTGGAACCAGTTGGAGCCAATCCGCAACCTGACATCTCTTTTAGATTTATCATTAATGTTATGTTCGCGCATGGGCGTAGATTTCCCATTTGATCTTTCCCTCCATTTTTCTGGTTAAAATTTTGTACTCGTTTCTAAATGTTTTCGCTTGATACATGTCGCTCCAATTTGTAAGGACAAGAAGTCATAACTTGCGATCGTGTGTACTGTGATTATCAATGTCACAGTATATTAGTTTATAAAAAAATAGGAATAATAATAATAATAATCGTGGATAAATTTTGAAGAGTATGTTCGTGATCGAGTTTGAAGAATTAATGAAAATTATACTCGTGTCAGCTTTCTGCAGGTTCGGCACTTAGGACTTGCTGACAGCTGTATAATACAGAATATCACAATAGTGTAATGGTCTGCCGGAAGATATTTCATTTGTTGAGAATCATTTGGATTTCTTGGAGAGACTTTCCTTTGGTTTCTGGCAGTAGGAAATATATGAAAACCCCTGAACAGACAGTAAGTGCGGCGAATATCCAAAAGGTGTAGTGGCTGCCTAGCTCTTGTGTGATGTTGCTGTAGAATTTGGTGATGAAGAAGCCAATGAACCAGCAAAACGAGGCGCTGCAAGACGAGCCGTTACTCTTTACATTTGAAGCAAACAGTTCTCCCACCACAGCCCATGTAAGTGAACCGAAACCTGAAACACGGGTTTTTTTTGTTAGAAAATGGGTTCGAAGATTAACCGTGTGGATGGTAGCATCAGGATGAAGATGGTTGCTGTACAAGTAATTTTAAATAAAGAACAGGCATAGGAACTTCATGTTCTAAGTGGCAAAATTGGTACATCGACGTGACAATAAAGGACGCCTCGCAATTTCCATGAAAACCCCCTCAAAATAATCCATCCGAATCTTTATATAGTATATGAGCTGAAAGAAGGACGTTCAGCTCCGCTTCTTTTCAAACGTAGAAAAAGGAAGTCAGTCAGAACTGAACATTATTGCACAAATTTGGTATAGCTGCCACACACATACAGTGTGAAAATACGTGTATGCTTGGCCAGTTCCTTTGAACAATTATGTGGCGTATACCTGGTAAGGTGCACCCTTGCACAGGCACTGAGGCTCTGTACAGGCCGTACAGCCCATAGGGGGAGTAGACGTATAGCTCTACTCTTTCTTGACCACGGCACTAGAAGGAGGTGAGGGGTCAGCGTCACGCCCCAGCCGCTCATTACCCCCGGGAAAGACCTGGCACCCATTGTACAGGAGGCTGGGTGGACCCCAGGGCCGGTCTTGACAGGTGCGGAAAATCTCGTCCCCCACCGGGATTCGATCCCGGGACCGTCCAGCCCGTAGCCAGTCGCTATACCGACTACGCTACCCGGATGTGGCCTACACCTCACGTCTTTTTTTGATATTTAAATTTCCGGAGCACCCAGATAACACAAAAACGATTAGTATTGTCTTACCGAACGAGTAGACAATAATGTAGAAAACCATAGAGCAAAGAGGCAGCCAGCCGATGTCAGACACATCCGTATCGTTGTTCTTCAGGTAGAAGTAAACTCCCAGGACACACTGAAACAAAGCAGTTGTTGCCTTTGTTCTGAAAATGTAGTATCGCCTACATGGCCTTCGTGGCAAAATAGGTAATTCGACACATGCTTAACTCAGTCCTACAAGATAGGACAACACACACTAAAAGTTACATTTAGGGTGAAGGAATTGTAAATTATTTAAAGATGCTGAGTCAACTGTAATAGCTTTTCAGTGTCTAAGTATAAGAGTGGATGATTGCACTCGGTAAGCTAATGGGAGACATTAGAAATGCATCAAATTAAACATTTTTAGAACCAGAAATGCAGAGGTCACTTGGGGTAACTAGGTGTGGGCGTGAGGGCGATAATACAGTGTATCTCGAAATAACCGAGTGTGAGAACGTGGGATGAATATATCTAGTTCGTGACATTCTCCGTATGTCGGGATCTAGTGAACACGGCAATGAGCCGTCAGGTTCCTTGAAGTGTGGTAATTGCTGCACCATCTGAGTGCCTATCAGTTTCTGAAAGAAAACTGTTTCAGGGAGTTAGGTTGGAGAGGTAATTCTTAATATTATGTTATTCCGGAGACGTTCTGCTGTTACTTCTTGTCCTTACCAATCCAATTATCATTCCGACGGCCGAAGCAAGCAGCAGTGGTCTCCTTCCAAGACGTTCGACGACCAGAGGCGTGATGCCGGAAGAGAGGAACATAACGACGCCAATAATGATAGTAGCCTCTGCACCACCTATAGAACCAGCGCTGCTAATAAAGATGGTCTGACTGTAGAAGAGGACTGCGTTAATGCCGCAGAACTGCTGAGCTGTCACCATGCCGAGAGAGAGATACAGTGCCCTGATGTTCCCTTTTGTAGCTATCAGATCGCTGAGCTTTGATTTGTTCTTCATCTCTTCTTCCACTGCGGCCTGAAACCTCGAGTAATTTGAGAATGTCGCCATATTGCAGGCACCATCTAACCTAGTTATCTCTGCTGTGTTGGAACGTATTTTTTTTTTGCAGGTAGATCACAAGCGCCCAGAAGAGACTACGATTCGAGTATCTTCACAAGATTAAGACAATTTAGTGTTAGCAGAAGCAACAAAATATAAAACTGTATTCAGTACTCTGTCGGTCACATTATTTTTAATTAAGTTTGCACAGCCTTTTGTCAGTCTTAGAACTCTTTACGTCTGAAAGCCTTAACCATATAAATAGACTATTTATTGTAAATATGTATTTCGTGTTATTTTAATTTCTCCTCGTAATTTGTGACTGTTACTATCCTCTTCTTTCAAACTTTTGCATCCATGGTATTACAATTTCCTACTACATTCATGCTTTGTTCTTCGCCTTATATGCCTTGCAATTGATGCCCTGTTAAAAATCAGTAGCCGTGACCGAACATTCTACATATTCTTAGTCTAGTCCAGAATACCACAAAACTACCCGTTATATATCATTTCATTTTAACAGTTTCATTTCATAACCAGGTGCAGCAAAACATTTCGAAAAGTTAATTTCCTTTCATTAAATATTTTATTTGTTTAACATGACATGTCCTTTGTGAAGTGTCACCTGTATGTCATTGAGTTCGGCCTGGACTCCCACTCGACTTTGACCCCGAAGCCACTGCAACGCCTTCGTGGCCTCTTCACGTTTTCCCTTAGCCAACAGGTAGTAGGGTGACTCGGGGAAAAAGAAGAACGAGACAGCGAACATGATGGGAACAAAGGCAGACGCTATGGCGAGGTGCTGGTATGTGACGTAAGGACCAATGCAGTACTCGAACAGAAACCCGACTACGACCAGCAACTGGAGAAACGATCCTAGGGCTCCTCGAATGCGGGCCTTTAATGAAAAATGAACACTTGTCAAAATGTCGAATTTGTTGAATTGGTGGCGTTTGTTTTCGGCACGAATTGGATTACAGTTTTTAGATATTCCGCCTAAATGGTTTATGATTGCACAAAAGGACGATCTCAGTAACGATATTCTTATGCATATTTTCGTAGGCATCTTTAGTGCCTGTGTGGTCTTTCAGTATTTACACAGATGTGAAAACCTACTGCCTGTAGTAAAACTGTGGGGCGACAATTGTAAACAATAAGTGGTAAGAGAAATTGTGCAAACTGTTAAGGGCCAAATATTGCCACAGTTCCAACAGATTTATTGGATTTTGATGTTTTGCTGACAGTGCATCTTAGTATAATCTGTAGGTGGCCGGAAGGCCACCTACAGAGTGTGATGATACCAGATGCTGTATAACACAATTTGACCTCCTGATGATGAGCACAACAGTGCTCGAAACATGTAGGGGTATATAATAAATTTATTATAAAACAAGAATTTGTGCATTAAGTTGGTCAGTCACTAAGATTTATTGAAATTATTTCTTAAGCAGCACATACTATTTTTTTGACCCTTCAAGAACATTACTAACATGAGAATAAACATTACCATCTACCAATGAAGCCTGTATGCGCCATTGTATCGCAGTTGATAATGCTACATTTATTTTATTCGTTCAGGCCTCGATATTCCGAAACGCCTTCTCATTTACTTACAAACACCATGGAACACAGTCGTTCTAGAGAGAACATTGGTAAGGTTTGGGCACTTACTTTGTCAAGAATTGTGCTTATTAGGAGCAGGTGATCTTGTGTTGCAGAACCGTTATTCGGAAGGATGTATAGAATTGAAGCCGATTATTTGAAAAACTTAAGGTGTAATACCGAAAAGATGTACTGCCACCGTAATGCTGTAACCCACTCCAACGAAGGGCTGTGAACTCACCTCCGATATTTCCCCGACGTACATAGGTAAGACGGCATACACCATGCCAATGGCAATACCGAGAATGAACCTGGCTACGTAAATGGGTACGACTGTTTCTACAAAGATGAGCATGATCCAGCTGACAAGTGCCGGACAGGCAGTGAATAGAAGTGTCCACTTACGGCCGATTCTATCGGCCAATAGTCCCACAAAAATTGGTCCAAATACTGCTCCTGCTGGAGTCAGTGAACCAATCCACGATGTCTCCTCTGGGGAAAGGGTAATCCATCCTTCGTTCTCTTCACCTGCTTCCATTTTCGGCTGGGCAGGAGATGTCCAGCCCAGAGCAGAGCCGGCAATCACTGCTGCGAGGTTCGCTGTTCACAAAGTTATGTCAGATATACATATACAGAATCTCGATGTTGATTACAGATAGAGGACTCTTACTTAAATATTTAAATAATAACTTATAACATACATTTTTTATGTTTATGGTTCCGTACATCGCTGATCTATAGTAATAACTGTCCAACGAGATGCAACACAAAGCAATCTATTTATTATTCTGTAAGTTCACTCTACAGCTACCTCCCTCTAATGTGGCCACGCTAGCTTGGCCACGTTGGAGGGAGGTAGCTGCACAAAAAATATGACCAGTACCACAGAGTGTAGTTACAGTTTTGTGTAGTCCTGATGATGGGTGTGGTTGCTACCCGAAACAAGTAGTGAACTTGCAGAATAATGAATAGACTGCTTTCTGTTGCGTCTCGTTGGACAATTATTAATATGTTATAATATACCCTTTGTTGTATGCTTTCTTACCCAGAAGAAAGCATACAACACTCAGAACAGGGCTAAAGTTTGAAATCAAGAACATACCCTTTGTTTACAAATTGTATGTATTACGCATTTTTATACTTTTCAATTTTTAACTTAATTATTCTTATTTTCTAAAATTTTTCCATGATCCCTGATGATGGTGGCTAACGAAATATGTTTGGTTTTTGATCGATAATTATATACTCTTTTGTAGTGTACTTTGTTAGTAATTTTATATCGTGGTATCACATCGATGATCTTTCTAAATTACCGTATTTACGGTATCGAAACTCTTCAAACTCTATGCCTGGATATTACAGTTTTTGTTCCCTGTACACAGTTTGTTTAGAGGGCTGTACTCTTCAAGTCTGAGAGTACGCACCTAGGGGAGGGGGGGGGGGGGGGGCTACAAAGCCGATGCAGATAGGTAAATAAAGGAAATAAATATATACTCATAGTCAGGAGTTTCGTCTCTTCGTTACCGCTTCAAGACAGGCTCTGGTGTCCACTTGGCTCTCCGAAGTTTGTAACCGGTGCCTTTTTTTCCATGTATACGCATGCATATGTTACAATCTGTGACACTTGTCTCCAGTAACTGTTTGGCATTGTTGGAAGGTATCAACAGGAGCGAATATTAATATAAAACATATGCAGGCGGTGTGCTCGAAACGGTCAAGGTTGTATTCTTGAGGTACTCATTTCGAATCCTGGCCAGAATACCGGCTACTGTGATGATTTTCACGACTCTCCACTGTTCTTCCAGGCGAGTGGGAAAGTATCTATTGTAAGGCCAAGATGGTTTTTTCCCGAATCCATTGAAACATGTTGTATATTTTAAAGTACCGACAGAATAAATTCACCCTAGAACACGCCATGAAGGCCCACAGGAAGAGCAGATATACAGTTCTACTGATTTCTCTAACCTCGGCACTAGATGGGGTTGTTGGTCAACGCCACAACCCGGCCGCTTTACCTTCGGGAAAGAGACCCGGTGCCCATTGCACAAGAGGCTGGGTGGACCTCAGGGCCGGAGGTACTGACAGAATCGTTCAGGAAACCGAAAAAAAATGGAAAATCTTGCCGATGAAAGAGAGCTTATTGTCAAGTAAAACAAACATACTGCTTTGATTGGCAAGCTAAGTAACATTAACATCTCTGGTGTGTGTCGTTACAGTGTTTATCTGCTTGATTATGCATGTCCGGTCAAAGGATTCTTTGATAATGTCTTTACACCTGACTCGCCAATTAGGACTTGACTCGCAGGCTCTATATCTGCCAACCTTTACGTGATCTATTAACTGTGACCTCGTCTCTTTGAAACGCTGCAGTTCCACCTCGTTTTACTGTTAAGAACCATTGCTACTTTTTCCGCTAATGCCTCAATCTTCCACTGCGTTCCTAGTGACGGTTATTGTATCTGAAGCCTCTCTCTGTCCCTCGTATAAGCATCCATTATTGACGTGTTTATTTCATTTTCGCCTCCAATCATTCTTTGTCGTGACCTTTATATTGAAGGTGTTCATAATTCTCCTGCAGAGAATATAGTATTTGCAAATAAAGGTAAAGGTAAAGTGATCCCGTTACAGGCCCTGTGTGGCCCAGAGGGTGGGTAGAGGTATAGCTTTACTCTTCCATAACTGCGGCACTAGAAGGGGGTGAGTGGTCAGCAGCACGCCCCGGACGCACTTTACCCCCGGGAAAGACCTGGTACCCATTTTACTGGAGGCTGGCTGGGCCTCACAGCCGGTCTGGACAGGATTTGAAAATAAAATTAATATATTCATTATAAAAATATTCAAGGAAAAGGAACATTGTCTCGGAATATATGTCTGTGCATTATTATTTGAAGTATATTCTTAAACAGCTTCGTGTAAGGCCTATTGTGATATAACTAGTGGGGATGGAAATGTTTATAAAGTGGTAATGAATTGTAACACAGTTACATCAGAATACACACAACTTACTTGAGGTTTGTTCGACAGATTTGCCCTGGCACAGTTAGTTAGTTTTCGGCCTCTCTATGCGGAGGCCCGGAATAATTGCCAGTCTAGTCCACATGGGATTTCCGGTCTAAAGTTAGGTCGGTTGTTTCTTGTCAGTATCATCCCTCCAATGCATCATAATCATTCTTTCATCTATCGCCGACCTTTTATAACTTTAGCAAGTGACGCAGTTTTTATATAAAACATTTGAATACTAAAATTGCAGATTGCACAAATTTTAAGTAATTTAGCATACTTTATCTTCAAAGATGGCGAAATTCGTATTTTTGGTTTCAGTGAATTTCATAAGCATTTCGTGACTTTTTTTGTCTCTTTAGAACAGTTTTCCTGTAGTCGACCATTTTGTTTTTTCATTGTTCATTATCTTTACACCTCTTTACTTACTAGCATATATATATTGTGTATATCATAGCATCTGCTTTCATAATCGACCTTATCTGTGCCTGTCATTTGATTTTTTGGTAGTCTATATCAAGAAGCTCTAGCAATCTTATCTCAGACTCCTGTAGAAGAATGGTTTACTTATTATTTATCTGAATTAGAGAGTACGTTATATTATCGTGCGTAGTTGAAGAACAATAAGAAAGTGGATCGCACAGCAGTACACGTTATGTGAAAACGAAGTACAGGAAGTCGCTCCGAAGAGGGTTAATTTGCATGCTGTGTGAACATTGGGTTGTGTTCTGTAATCCATAAAAAGGGATTGATGTAAACTGACCGAATAGCACATGACGTGCTCCAGTAAGACACTGTCTTGCATCGTTATGTGGTTGGAGACACAGCAGTTTTGTTTGCTGATGGGCTAGATTCACAGCGTGCTAGAACACACTCTTCGCATACAATTTCAAATGTGTGTCTTGCACCCACTTTCTTTCAGGCTATTTTCTGTATCTTGTAACTTGGGTTTGCGACATTGTACAGCGTGGCATATTCATAAATAGTTTTCAAGAGCACTACTGCTGCTTCTATTACTATTACTGCTATTGCTACTACTAGAGTATTACTACTAATACTACTACTACTAATTCTACTACAACCACCACTGCTGCTGCTGCTACTATTACTACTACTATTATTAGTATCAACAATAATAATAATTGCATTCTCAAGTTGATGTTTCGAAGGGCTGTGACTGATTAAACAGTATTAATTTCCGAGAAAATAAGTAAGTTTTCGTTAAAGAAATATGATGTTTATCTTAAAGGATAAAGTGTTTTCTCACATTTGGAAGCATTAGTTGAGATATACTGAACTGATGGTATATGTACTCTTTCTTGGTGTACGTCTTTGAAGCACGGGGGTTATAGGACATGCGAGTACACGTGTACAGTACATTACCTCGTATGAACATGTACAAACTTTGTATGTAGCCCTCACATTGTACTGACGCGTCTGGTATGATTCTGAGAATCAACGGCCATTATTTTCCAAACACCGTGTGACAGTTTGTTGTGTAATGAGGACGGGATATGTTCCGTGCACTGGAATTGAGACGTTATACGTCTATTATTGAGACGAATTTATGCTTCAAGGCTATGCCATAGTTCAGACGCTTAGTCTTTGGCATCTCGGTAAAATTAATGTGGGTTTAGAAGTAAACATAATGGCAATGGGATGGGTTTCTCTCCAAGTACTTCGGGTTTCCCGAGGCGGTTTTGAAGCAATGCTTCATTCTCGTTTTCATCTTTATGGCAATCGTTTCGGATGAACAAGCAAACGCTTAACAATGTGAGGCTTTTTGTGAGAAAAACGGTTCTTGTATGCTTTAAAGAATTGATGGGACACATGAATTGATGGTTTTCATCAGTTACGTCCTTGTGAGCATTTATTTGTTCGCCTATGTAACAGCAGCCGATGTGGTCGCGAAGTCTATGGGTTAGGTATGCTGCCGCTTGCTTGCTCGGATTTCGGATTCGAACCTCGCCGGGGGCTTAGATGTTTGTCTCTTGTGAGTGTTGTGTGTTGTCAGGTACAGGTTTTTGCGACGAGAACATCACTCATCCAGAGGAGTCCTACCGAGTGTGGTTTGTCCTTGAGTGCGATCAGATGCAAAAATAACCCTCTACACGTTTAATGAGAATAGATAGAAGAAGTCAGACTAAGCACCATATCGCTCACTTGCGACAAGAGTGTCACAACTCAAAATTTGTCACTTTTGATTTATTGGTATAGAAAGAAACCCTTGCAGGTGCAATTTCAACAGGCATAGTTTCATAACGCTGCTTGCAAAACTCGCCGCTGGAGAGCAGTTTTGTCGTCGTTGCAGTCATAGAAAATTATAGCACTTCAAAACCTCTAAAAATCTGTCCTGAAAAATCACACATTTTGAGTTGTGACACTGTTGTTGTGACACTGTTGTTGTGACACTGTTGTTGTGACACTGTTGTTGTGACACTGTTGTTGTGACACTGTTGTTGTGACACTGTTGT
>Ga0123354_10010356_pt1 | contig 14356 bp, 11 predicted proteins | sample TergutLab28metaG_2_FD_97872 | JGI IMG/M metagenome (GOLD analysis project Ga0123354, IMG submission 97872) | Labiotermes labralis P4 segment gut microbial communities from Petit-Saut dam, French Guiana - Lab288 P4 | ecosystem: Host-associated > Arthropoda: Insects > Digestive system > Gut ... | reverse complement strand
TACGTGTCACCGTGTCGACGATCTTGCGCGCCGACGAGTCGATGACCTCGTGGTCATAGGCCCGAAGCCTGATGCGGATTTTTTGTCCCGCCACGGCAGTTCCTCACTTCTCTGCTGGACCGGAGACAACCCCGGTTTTCGCTAGGTCCGCTCACACTGAGCGGTTCCGTACTCCGGCCCACGCGGTCGGGCGTGTCGCGGGTTTTAGTCCGCACTCATCCCCTGTTTCCTTGTGGGTGGATTCCAATCATTGATTGGGACCGTTGAGTTTACCAGAGGCCATGGTGGCACACCGCCTCCGCTCACTGCATCCGGAGCAACCTGATGATTCTGTCACACAGTCATAAATAGGCGCAAATCGGAATGTTCGGCCACTATAGATATTGCCAACATCGTCACAATGATACTTTCGTTCGCTTGCCTTGGCCGAAGATATCACTGTGACGCGGTTGGCAATAGCTGCTGTGGATTTATCCCGCTGGCTGGTGGATCAGTTGGCGGGAAGCCCGGTGGGTTGGCCCAGGACGGACCCGCCGTCGACCAGCCATTCGGAGCCTGTGCTGTAGGTGGCACCCGTGGCCAGGAAGACCATCATTGCCGTCACCTCGGAGGGCTGACCCATCCGGGCGATGGGCTGAGCTCCAGACAGGTCGTCCAAGTCCACAGTCATCGGGGTGGCGATCGGGCCAGGATGGACGGACACCACGCGAATGCCGTACTGGGCGAATTCGAGGGCAGCAGCCTTGGTCAGGCCACGTACCCCCCACTTGGAGGCGACGTAGGCGGGGATGTTGTCCATGCCTAGCAGGCCCGCGGTGGATGAGACGTTGATGATCACCCGGTCGCCGGTCAGTTTCTTCATCGAGGGCAACACCTCGCGCATGCCCAGGAACTCGCCTGTGAGGTTGACATCCAGGATACGTTGCCAATTGTCCAAGGTTGTGTCGGAGATCGGGCCGTACTTGATGATGCCCGCATTGTTGATCAGGACTGACACTGGACCGAAAGTCTTTTCGGCCGCTGCGACGGCGTCCTTCCAGGATCTCTCGGATGTGACATCCAGGTGGACGAAGGCAGCGGCATCGCCCAATTCGGCGGCCAGAGCTTGCCCATCTTGATCCAGCACATCGCCGATGACGACGCGTGCTCCTTCGGCCACCAGACCGCGTACGTGTGAGGCGCCCATTCCGCGAGCACCACCTGAGACAATGGCCACTGCTCCATCAAGCTTGCCCATGATGTCTTCCTTTCTTCTTCTCACGCGCATGCACGTGAGATAGCGATTATCGATTCGGGCAAGGCTAGTCACATGTATAGGCATACGTCAATACTTTGCCATGATGTTGTGGAAAGACGACTTCAGCGGGTGACAGGAGGGGTACGGTAGCCCCTCGGAGGGGCGATTTTTTGCTTGGTGACCGGTTGGGCGGCAGGACGGGAGCCACCCAGCAGACCCGACAAGCCACCCGTGGTGCCCGCGCCCGGGCCCGATCCCTGGGACTTTTCACGGTCCTTCTTCATCTGCTCCTGCTGGGCCTGCATCTCCTCCATCGAATAGAAGCCGGATAGGGCGATGGCGACAATCACGGCCAGGATGGTCGGAATCCACAAGGACCAGCTCAGCAGCATGGGCCCGGTGATCAGCACGACGATGTCGATGCCGCGAATCAGGTTGAACATCAGGCCAGGAGGCAGGGCGCCGAATCCGGTCTGCATCATCGGCATGGAATAGTTGGCGGACTTGGCGCTGATCCAGCGTACGCCCGCGAGCAGCCCGGCCACAGCGGTCAACAAGGCCCGCATGAATGCCCCGGTCAAGCTGGTGAAATGCGTGTCGGTGTTGATGCCCCAGAATGCGGCGGTTGTGGCCAGTGCCCAGATGACGGCCAAGATGGCGGGCACCGTGGCCATCGCCTGCCGGATCTGGGGGTTGGACAACGGCAAGGTACGGGCCAGCCCCTTGGTCCGGGTCATGATCCGCATGGATCCCAGCAATGGTACGAATGCGATCAGTAAAACTAGTGAGGAGATGAACGGGCTGAAGGTGTGGAAACCGAGTGCGGCCACCGCGTACGGGACGACGATACTGACCACGAACAACAGCAGTCTCTTCGGATAGCGCCACAGCCGCTGTATCTCCCGCCACACCAGCGCCGAACTCTTGACACCGTGCCCGCGCTTGGGCCGCACATGCCCGCGGCGCATCGAGTCACGTTCCACCAAGATGTCGCGCATCAAGGCGAAATCCATGGCGAAAGCCGCTCCCTGCATCCCGGCGATCAAAGAGCCGCCGGAGACGAGCCGGGCTCGGTGGATCATCCCCAGCCGTCGCAGAGCCACGATTCCGGCCACCATCAGCACGACACCGGCGCCGATCGCCACCCAGACCACCGAACTAGTTCCCGGGATCCGGTCCAGTTGCAGGCCGAACCAGTCCGCGGCCACAGAGACAATGATAAACAGGACTCCCACCGCGGCCAGTCCGAGCAGCCATTGGACTGTCGTGATCAACCAGGTGCGTCCCCACGTCTGTTCGGCGGCGGCCAGGGCGGTCAGCCCGGCGGCGCCCACGGCCATGGCAGCAGCCCAGCGCCAGATGTCGTTGATCCCATAGCCCGTCAGAGCGGCCAGCAAGCCGCCGAGTACAGCCGCGACCACGCCGACAGCGATGACCACGCCGACCAGGCGCTGCCACAGGAGTCTTCCCCGTCTGATCGGAGCGTCCATCAACCAGAAACCTTCAGCGGCCGAAGCGACCACGGGTCCGAACATGCGCGAGGCAGTCACCGTCAGGGCAAAGGCTGCCCCCATGACGACCCACGGCAAGAGAGTACGCCCGACTGTGCAGGAGTTGGTGTTGCATCCGGCCGCGGTCGCCTGTGCCTGCCAGACACCGCCGCCCAACATGGCGATGACCATGACAGCAGCGAAGACGGCCACATATCCGTCACCCAGAACCTGGAAGAAACTCCTCGTCGCGCGGCCACGACGCCAGTCACGGATCAGGTTCTTCAGATCGCGCTCCGACACCGGTTCGGGTGTGACGTCGATCAGGGAATGGTCCCAGGTTGGTATGTCGTACGCGGGAGGCTGGCTGTTGTCTGCTGTCTGATCAGTGACCTGCTCGCCTGGGGCCTGATCGTCCACGGCTTGCTGCTCCTGCGCCATCTTGGCCTGAGGTGGCTGGCCTGGCGCTTTCTGACTGCTTCCTTGCGCGGCGCCAGGACGGCTGTCACCCTCGGCCCCGGCCTCGCTCTCGCCAGCCTGCGCAGCCGGCGGATTTAACGGTTTCGCCTTGAACCCCTGGGGGGTCCTGCGCTTCTTACTCATTGCGCGCACCACCGATATGCACGGTCTTGGTGGCCACGGTTTCCACCAGCTTCGGCTCGTGACTTGCCATGACAATGGCCAATCCTTGTTCGCGTTCCTCTTTCAGGCGCTGGGCCAGCCACTCCACGCCCTCGACGTCCAAGCGCTGCTCAGGCTCGTCCAAGACCAGGACCTGGCGCGGACGCACGAAAGCCGTGGCCAAAGCCAAACGCCGGCGCTGGCCAGATGACAATGTTCCTGGCAGTTGCCCCGATTGGGGAACGAGCAGCACCTCCCCCAAGATGGCGTCCACAGCCTTCTCCGGATCAGGCAACCCGTACGCTCTGGCCAACAAGTCCAGGTGTTCGACCACCGATAGGTCGGGGAAGAAGTCTAGGTCGTCAATGACAGTTGCCATGGCTGCGCGCACTTTGGGATCGGATTCACGCAAAGGTTGCCCGTCGATGTCGATCGTTCCTTCGTCAGCTTTCTCGGCCCCGACCAGGCAGCGCAGGATCGTCGACTTCCCCGCGCCATTGCGTCCTGTCAAGGCAATAGCATCGCCTGGCCAGACGTCGAGAGAGAAATCCGAGACGACGACATGATCCCCGTACGCCTTCGTCAGATGTGCGACCCTCAAAATGGGTGTGCGTGCTTTTGCCATAGGGTCCATTGTGTCCCATCCGGGTTATGAAACCCCAATCCACCGATTCATGGCTGCTACGCGATCACTGTCACCAGAACTCCACCACAGACTGGGACATCTTGAAGCCATGGGCTGAAACAGTGTCCCAACAGATGATCCCGTCTTCATCAGCCGTGCAGGCGACAAGATCCTTCTCCCCAGGGCCGGTGACCGATGTGTTCGGGTAATCACTGCTGAGGGCGATCTGCCCGATATCCAGGACCGGAACGGCACTGACACCAGGCATTTGCTCGACAGCCATCACATCACCGGCGCATTGAAGGCCGGCACCATCGTCGGTGATGGACAACCCCTGCGTGCAGGGGACAGTGCTGCCCTCAGTCTTCGGATCTGAAGGGAGGGGCACGTCCAGGGTAGCGGCATGACAGGTGACAGTGGCGTCCTGATAAAAAGTACAAGCGACATTGTTATCTGCGGACTGAAAACCGTACAGGTCCTCGTCACCGGTCACACTGGGCAATTGGAAACTGGCCAGGGTGACTGTGCTCGCAGGCGGGTTCCCGCAAATCAACATCTGATCGACATTGTCCGGAACAGTGACTCCCTGCGGGCAGAAGACGTAATCGCCGCCATCCGATGGCATGTCGGGACTCAAGGTGACGACCGGCATGTCAGGACTGGTTGTGGTGCTGGTGGGGGACGGTGACGCGGAGCACGCCGCGAGCGACAGGATCCCGCAGGCGACAGCCGCGAGCGCGAGGCGTCGACGAGCAATGAAAATTCTCATAACGTCACAGTAGCATGATGATTTGTCACCGCGTTTTTCAGCCACCGGGCGTACACCTGACGCGGTAGACTGTCGTCTCGGCCCACGGGAAACCGGGTCCCAATCAGCTGGCCGAACCGTGAAAGGACACTCGATGGATCAAGGGACTTTTGAGACCTATGAATCCGAAGTGCGATCGTATTGCCGTACTTTTCCCACTGTTTTCACACACGCCAAAGGTTCCATCCTCCATGATCAGGACGGACGGCGGTTCATCGATTTCTTCAACGGGGCGGGGGCACTCAACTACGGGCACAATCCCGATTACATCAAGCAGCGCCTGATCGATTACCTTCAGTCGGACAACATCATCCATGCCCTCGACATGTACACAGTGGCCAAGGGCGAGTTCATCGAAGCCCTGGAAACCCGCATCCTCACACCCAAGGGCTACACATATAAACTGCAATTCCCCGGCCCGACAGGCACAAATGCGGTTGAGGCCGCACTCAAGCTGGCCCGCAAGGTGACCAAACGCACCAACGTCTTCGCTCTGATGGGCTGCTTCCACGGAATGACCCTCGGTGCTTTGTCCCTGACCTCGGACACCGGCAGCCGCGCCGGAGCCGGACTACCGCTCGGCGACGTGACCCACATCCCGGCTCCCTACCAATTCGGCGACGCCTTCGCGCTGGAGTACCTGCGCACCATCTTGGACGACGATCATTCCGGCATCGACAAGCCCGCCGCCATCGTCGTCGAGACCGTCCAGGCGGAGGGCGGGGTCTACGTCATCTCCAACGAGTTCCTCCAAGGCGTGGAAAGGATCGCCCACGAGCACGGCATCTTGCTGATTGTCGATGACATCCAGGTGGGCTGCTCGCGTACTGGCAGCTTCCTGTCCTTCGAACGCGCCGGCATCCATCCGGATATTGTGTGCATGTCGAAGTCGATCGGAGGGTACGGCTTCCCGTTCTCGTTGACCATGATGAAGCCCGAACTCGACATCTGGTCACCGGGAGAACACAACGGTACTTTCCGAGGAAACCAGTTGGCGATGGTCGCCGCCACAGCCGGGGTTGAGATCACGGTGAACGAGGATGTCGAGGCCGGGGCCCGGCGGCGTGGCGAGATCGTGAAAGACTTCCTCACCCGCGAAGTGGCCACCCTCGATGACCGCATCGAGGTACGCGGCCTCGGCATGATCTGGGGAATCGATGTTCACGAGGACGACCTCTCGGCCAAGATCAGCCGGGTGTGTTTCGACCACGGCGTGATCCTGGAACGTGCCGGGCGTAAGAACGGGGTTGTCAAACTGATGCCGTCGCTGGTCATCCCCGACGAGATTCTCTTCGAAGGGCTGGGTGTCATCCGCAATGCCGTAGCCGAGGTCCTCGGCCGGTGAATTTCCCTTGCAGACTCAGGCTGGCACAAAGAAAAGGTGCTGGCCCGGAAAGAGGGAGAGGATCCGTGGCCAGCACCTTGAGCTTTGACAGAAAGGGAAATTCTCGCCAGGTGACCACCTCCTCGATGTATCTGAGTATCAGTCTGCAAGGGTGAATCACAGACTGTTCTAAGAAACGCCGAAGCTGGAAAATAGCCCCTCTGTAGGACAGCGAGTTCTGGAAGGCTCACTGATTAGAGTCCACGTAGTCGGGGTACTTGCCGTCCATCCAGGACAGCGCCGAGACGATGGTGTCAATGGCGTACTTGATATGCAAGTCGAGTTGCTCGTCGGTGAGGCCGTAGCTGTAGTCCATCGAAAAATCCGCCAGAACTGCTATGACGCCTTCGCGCTCGCGCACGCTCAGCATGGGCCACAGGTGTTCGGCGTTCCACTCGTTGGCGTGCAGGGCCGCCTGGGTGAACTCTGTCGACGGCACACCCCGGCTCCACACGGCATGGGCAAAGAGGATCTCACGGTTCTTGCCCCGGAACGAGAAGACGAACCAAAATCCGTCCCACCAGCCGCCGATGTCACCGTCGTCGGACACCTCATAATGCCAGTTGTGAGAATCCAGGCAGGCGGACACGCGACCTGTGCTCAATGGTGCCAGGTCGGAGTTAGTGTTCGAGCCCGGCTTGGTGAAGTAACCCATCAGTCATCCTTGTCTTCCCACGACGTGATGTTATCACTGACCTCATGGGCGCGACCGGCCGACCTCAGATAGGTGGCGTAATCTCCGGAAGCCAAGGTGCTGAACCGCCGGTTGCGGCGTCCGGAGGAGATGAAGCCCTGGACAGCCATGGCGAAATTGGTATCCGCGCTGATGTCACTGAGTTGGGCGGCCACGTTGCCAGCCAGCCACCACGCGTGCGCAGCGTCTTCAGTACGTCCCAGGATGGAAAAGCGCGACGCGGATTCTTCGGCCATTTTCAACGCTGACTCTTTGTCCTTGGTGTCTCCCCAGGTGGCCATGACCCGGGCGACGGCATCCCTCAACAAGGCCCGGGACAAGACATAACGCCTCAACAGAGGTGAACTGATCAAGCTGGCCTCGAAGATGGCGGGCAGGATCTCCTCCATCTTCTCCACACCGGGAGGCCTCGCGGGGGTCGGATAATCGACCAGGGCCAGGCGTACGAACGTGTCGTAGTCGTCCTGGCGGACCATCGGCGCCCAGGCAACGAACATCGGCGTGATGTCTTCCAGAATCACTCCCGACGAGTGCAGCAAGGCCTGAGCTTCGATATAGTCGTGGGTCGCTTCTGTGAACTGTCCGATCTCCTGGCAGTTGCGAGCAGCCTCAGCCCAGCACCATCCCGCACGGTCCAGCCATCCATCAGCCTGGGCCTCGTCAGCCGCCAAATGGAACAATGTTGCGGCTTGAGTATGGTCTCCGGCTTGAAACGCTTGTTCCGCCTGGACGCGCAGTGTGTTGACGGGTTCCTCGACGCTCTGCGCGGACGCGACAGGCTCGTCAGCAGAAACCGGGACAACCTCTTTGGTGATGAACGCCAAGGGCCGGGCAGTGGACTGGGTCGCCAGGGCCTCGGCCAGTCGGCCGGCTTGGACGCTTGTGCCGTGACGGCGGTCGAAGGTTTCGGTCAGGGTTGAGGCCTGAGCTTTCACATCGGTTGCCAGATCGGCCACCGTCGGTTGGGGTTCACCCGCCTTGACCGGTTGAGCCCCATGACCGCGGGCGACCAGACAGGTGGTTCCGGCCACGAGGTGCCGCAAGGTCTCCAGCCGGGCGTAGGGGCTGGCTGTCGCCATGCCTTCGACGATCTTGTCCACCAGGTCGAGGGCCTGGGCGACCACGTCACCGCGGGCGAAGACTTCGAACAGCCGGGCGTACGCGACCAAGACGCTGAGCGAGGTCGCCGCCTTCATCTCGGCCACGGTGTGGGGCAGGATCGCCTCCGCCTCCTCCAATCGGCCCATCTGCACGTAACACCAGGTCAGCATGGACAGCATGGAAGCGGGTTCACGCGAACAGGTCAGCTCCGAAGCGACCGCGGCCTCGATGATCGCCGCCGCCCCTTCCAGGTCCCCGATCTGAATCAGATAGTCGGCGTGATGCTCCTGATGGCAGGCAGGACAAGAGTCCTCGTCGTCGACCGGCATGGTCAGCCAGGTGGTGAAGGTCTTCTCCAGTTGCGGACCTCCCCTGAGCAGCTCCCACTCCAACCGGCAGGACCAAACCCGTTCCATACCCCTGTTGGCAAGGGAAAACCTTCGCTCCATATCGTGGAGAGTACGTTCCACCCGTTCCACCGGCACATCGGGATTGCGGCACAGGTCGTTGACGATCCACCCAAACTCCCAGAACAAGATGTTTTGGTCACCGACGTCAAAGTGCTCGGGATGGACATCCCACCAGCGCAGCAGCTTGATGAAGGGAATCACAGCCTTGTCGGACTCCCCCGACCATGTGAGCGCTTCCACCAGGGACTCCAGAGCGTACGCCCGGACTTCGTCGGGACCCTCGGCTTCGATCAGGCGGACCTGGCGCGCAGCCGCCTCGGCGCGGGAGCGCCCGAAGGGCATGGAACGCACCCGTCCGATGGCGATGGTCGCCTCAGGAACCGACCTGCCCATCACCACCTCCATTCGACGGCAACCCCCACCTCAAGAATGTCTCCAGGGAGTCGTTCATCATCTCGGCTTCCCGGGAGTGCAACGGCTCGCCTGACAGCAGGACGGCGGAGACGTACATCGACTGCAACCCAGCTTTGAAGAAGGCCGTGCTGGGATCGAGGGAAAGCCAGCGGCGCACCGTCGGATTGGTGTCGTTGAAGATGATTTGGCGGGAGCGCTCATTGGGCACGGCGAATTCCTCCAGGACTTCGCTCCACACGTCGTCCTCGTCGATCAACTCCTGCGAGCCGTGCGGGCCAGTGCCTCCATTGGAATCCTGCAAGATCATGGCCGGCAAACCTTCCGGCTCGAAGCAGCGGACGACCGGTTGAATGTCCAAGGGTTCGAGCATTTCGGAGGCGGCCGCCACCTGCTGGAAGATCTCCAGTTCGCGGACCGGCTCAACCTCGTTCAGCGCCTGGGAAATGTCGCCGGACGACAGGGGGCGCACCTTCCATTGCGGTCGGGTGGCCAGTTTCACCATGAGGTCGGCATCGTAGACGTACCCGGCGTTGACAAGCAGAATCCCTTGGGCCCGGGCCACTGCGCCGACGCGGCGGTACTCCTCCAAGGATTCGGTATAGATGACCTCGCCCTGTTTGTCGGTCACTTCGCGCAGGGTGTGGATTCCCTCAGTCGTCTCGAAGGGCAACACTTCTGCGGCCAGGTCGAGGACGATATCGTCGGTCAGGGACAGGGAACGCAGAGCCAGGTGATGGGTGTGGACGAATTCCTTGGCGAGCGGGGACTGGGAACTCAAGGTGTCCACGACCCAGGCGCGCAACTGGTCGGCCAGGGCTTCCTGGGTGGCCAGCAGTGCGTCGTCGCTGTACAACTGCTCGCGCGAGGCCGTCGGGGCCAGTCCGGTGGCATTGATGGCACACCTGACGAAGAAGGCCCACTCAGGCACGAGTCCCGTGACGCGATTACCCAAGAGCATCTGCTTCAGATAAACACGGTGATAGCCGCCAGACCCGGGAGGCACGGCGTCGGGAATGACGAAAGCCACACCGGTCAGGCCTGTCACAGGCACGCTTAAGTTGATCGTCGCCATCGGAGTGAAACCCATGGTGGCCTCGCAGAAACGCGCCAGGCCCTCGCGCCGGGCCAGGCTGTGAGCGTACGGCTTGTCCCACGGCAGTTCGGGCTCCGAGATGCGCCGCCACACGTACGGCTGCGGCGACCCGGATGGATCCTCGGCTGGCTGATCCCCAGCGGATTCCGCACATGGCTGCGGGGCATCCGTGCCACTCAGCGGGACCTCGACCAGGACCTCCACCGGCAGCAAGGACCCGAACTCGGTCGCGAGAGAAACGACTGTATCAATCTGCATCCAATGTTCCATGCCGCGCCTGGGCAGAATCCGGACCACCGAACCCACCGGATCGTCCGCGGAGCGCTCCACCTCGCTCAGGTCGTAGTGCCCGTCGTCGTGTCCGGTCCACTTGACCGCGGGAGCGTCCAGGTCTCTCGCCGAGCGTGAGACCAACTCGATCGTGTCGGCGACCATGAATCCCGAGAGCAGCCCGATGCCGAACTGCCCGAGGAATTCTTCGCGGCCCACGCCAAGATCCAGATCACGCTTCGATGAGCGCCCGACCGTGGCCAGCAACTCCCGGGCTTCGGCGGATGTCAGCCCGATTCCGGTATCGAGGACTTCCAGTCCGTGACCGCCCCAGGACCGAATCCTGATCTGACCCATATGATCTGGTTCCAGGTCGCGGCGCGCCGTGATCGCGTCGACGCCGTTCTGCAACAGCTCACGCAGATAAACATTCGGCCCCGAATAAAGATGGCGCGCCAGCAGATCCACGATCCCGCGCAGGTCTACTTGAAACGTCGAACCCTTCTCATCCATCACTTATCCTCACCCGGTACGTTGTTCGTCAATTCGGCCAGCCAAGCCTGCGCGCTCACATCCGAAGGCATCTTATATCCCCCACGTGGACTGAGTGAACCCCCCAAGCTCACTTGCGGACCGTCTGGCATGGCTGAGCGCTTGTACTGATACGTGAAGAACCGTCTCAAGAAGAACGCCAACCATTTTCTGATCGTGGCCAGATCATAGCTCACCTTGAGATCGTCAGTCCAGGATGACGGCCATTGACCTTTGTTGGCATCGTGGAACCCATGCCAGGCCAGATAGGCGATCCGGCTGGGCGCCTCACCCAAGCGCAGGAAATGGTAGAGGAAGAAATCGTGCAGGGCATAGGGCCCAATCGTCGATTCCGTTGATTGCATCGCCGCGTCATCGCTAGCCGGTACGAGTTCGGGGGATATCTCCTGGTCGACGATGGTGGTGAGAACGCGGCTGGTGGTCTCGTCGAACAACCCCTCGCCGATCACCCACCGGATCAGGAATTGGATCAGTGTCTTGGGCAGCCCGGCATTGACCCCGTAATGACTGATGTGGTCCCCCACGCCGTAGGTGCACCAGCCCAGGGCCGACTCCGACAGGTCGCCGGTCCCGATGACCATGCCGCCGCGTTGGTTGGCCAAGCGGAAGAGATAGTCGGCCCGCAGTCCGGCCTGGACGTTTTCGAAAGTGATGTCGTAGACCGGTTTCCCGTCGGCGACGGGATGGCCGAGGTCGGCCAGCATCTGGTTGGCCGCAGGCCTGATGTCCACTGTCTCGTAAGTGGTTCCCAAGGCCTGCATGAGGGCCAACGCGGAATTCTTGGTGCGATCCGAGGTGGCGAACCCCGGCATGGTGAAAGCGAGAATGTCACTGCGTGGCCGACCCAGGAGATCCATGGCTTTGGCAGACACGATCAAGGCTTGGGTGGAGTCCAATCCTCCCGACACCCCGATCACGGGCTTCGGGTTTCCAGTGGATGACAGCCGCTGGACCAGGGCATTGACCTGGATGTCGTACGCCTCCTGGCACTCCTGGGCCAAGCGGTGTGGATCGGACGGGATGAACGGGAACCGGTCCACCTCGCGCAACAAGCCGATGTCACCGGCGGGAAGGTCGCAGGTGGTGACGACCAGGCGAGTCTGGGAGCCTGGGCTCTGGTTGGCCGGATCGCTTGGCACGACGGTGCCGAGATGCGTGGAACCGTGCTGCCCACGGTGTGCCCGTTCCCGGGCCAGGCGTCTGAGATCGATGTCGGCCACAGTGCCCGCCGCAGCGGCCGGAAAACGTTCAGACTGCCCGAGCAGATCGCCGCATTCATAGATGAAGGTCTGGCCGTCCCAACTCTGATCGGTGGAGGACTCCCCCGGTCCCGCACCGGCCCACAAGTACGCACAGGCATATCGCGCCGATGCCGCTTCAGCCATCATCAGCCGTCGCCCAGCCTGACCGATGGCAGCAGGCGAGGCTGCCAGGTTGGCCACCACACTCGCACCCGCCAAGACTGCCTCTGAGGCGAGAGGGACGGCCGCCCACATGTCTTCCCCGAATCCCGCGTGCACGATCAGCCCAGGCCTGGGCTGGAAGAGTTGGCCAGGGTCCATATGACTGCCGTGCTCGCCGATCCACACCAGGTCGTCGCCGAAGTCCTCGCCGGGGGCAAACCAGCGCCTCTCATCACTCGCCCAGCTTGCGAGGTGCACTTTGGGGACCACACCCAGGACATCCCCCCGGTGGATGACCACAGCACAGTTGTAGACCCGGTCGCGGTGACGTACTGGCGCACCCACGATGACAAGGGACATCACATGTGCGGACGCGGACATGATCTCCTGAACGGCGTTCTGCACGGCATCGAGCAAGACCTGCTGGGTGAACAGATCGCCGCACGAATACCCAGTGACGCACAGTTCGGGATAGACGGTTACAGCCACGCCCTGCCGGTCCAGCCACGCCATATCCTCGATGATGGCGCGGGCGTTCTGGTCAGGCTGGGCGAGACGAATCGGCAACACTCTAGCTGCCACCCTCGCGAATCCCTGCGCGTACGAACTGGTGAACTCCATACATTCAAGTGTCTCACGCGATCAAGGGTCGGTCTCTTGTCGTACACGAAGAAAGTACTGAAACCCGAAACCGCGCAGCGCCTACCTGGGTAGCAAAATGTCGGGGTCGTCCAACGTGGACAGGATGTCTTCGTACATGTCGTACATGCACTGGTCCTCGACGACGATGGACAAACGGTCGCGCACTTTCTTTTGCGGAGTCAACGAGGTGAAAGCCGCCAACAGCGCTTGCCTGGTGAGATTGATCGCATCCTCGTCATCGTCGCTGAAGACCTCGATGTGCCCGCCGATGATCGACGTGTTCTCGTCGGAGGCATCAAACAAGATCACTTCAGCATCTGCCTCCACCCGGTCGAGGACCGACTCCGCAGTTTCAGTCAGCATGTCCAGCCACTCGTCCATCGCCATGGTGTCCGGTCGATGCAGGTCGATCCCGTCCAAGGGCAACTCCGCCACCAGATGGACCGAATCGTCATCGTGGGAATCATCCATGCCGGAGTAGGCCGCCCCCACCATGCCAGCGGCGCCTTCAGCCGTGAAGGACTCGACCCACGAGGCCAGGACGGACACCATCTTCTTCGGCGAATCAGCCTTCTTGACCGGGATCAGGGCCAGGACGATTTCACCGCGAACCATCCACACCGTTCCAGCTTCGGTGTCCATCGCCAGGGCGAAGATCGGGGGAAGGTTCCCCTCGGAGTCGGCGAGGGTCAGACGGCGTACGTCCAGGACGGCCGGAAATCCGGTCTCAGGGGCATCGGCGTCGCCTCCGCCTCCGTTGAGGAACTGCTCCAGCTTGATCGCGGCTGTCAGTGCCTCGGCAAGTTCGGTCTCGGCGGGCACGATGGTGAAGGCGCCCGCCGTGATGGCATCAGATTGCGACATGTCTACCCCCTTGGAGGACGATGGGTCGGTGATATGTGTTCATCCAGGCCTGGATGAGACGAAAGGTGGATCTGAGGAATCAGCGGTACGTGGGCTGTCCGTAGCCCTGCGGAGGCTGGCCCTGAGGCGGCTGGCCGGGCTGACCCGATGGTGGTGCGTACGGCTGCTGAGCAGGGGCTGCTGGAGCGGCTGCCGCAGGCTGTCCCTTCGCCTGGGCGACGGATTGCGGAGTCCCGCCATCCTCCTCGGACGCGATGGGATGGACGACGACGGCGGTGCCATAGGCGCACACCTCGGAGAAGGACTGGCCGATGTCACCGGTGTCGAAGCGCATGCCGACGACGGCGTTTCCGCCCCGCTGAGCACACTGCTCCCACATCCGCTGCATCACCTGGTTGCGGGAATCGTACACAAGATTCGTATATTCGGTAATCTCGCCGCCGCCAATGGATTTGAAACCGGCAATGAAATTGGCACCAATATTGGCGCTTCGTACGGTCATCCCCATCACCTCGCCGAGAACGGCGTCGACTTTATAACCAGGGATATCAAATGTGGTCACAATCAGCATGGGATCATACTAGCGCCCCGCACTGACATCTCGACCACATATCCCCATCTCAATAAGATTGAGTCTCCTTGACTCAACTTTTATACTTGAGTGTGCTAGACTCAACTTTGTGAATGAGATCACAGCAACTCGGTCCCGCCGAGACACGACGGGTCACAAAGAAAAGGAGAGCAGGAC
>Ga0123354_10010354_pt1 | contig 14357 bp, 9 predicted proteins | sample TergutLab28metaG_2_FD_97872 | JGI IMG/M metagenome (GOLD analysis project Ga0123354, IMG submission 97872) | Labiotermes labralis P4 segment gut microbial communities from Petit-Saut dam, French Guiana - Lab288 P4 | ecosystem: Host-associated > Arthropoda: Insects > Digestive system > Gut ... | reverse complement strand
TATTATTATTATTAATCTTAATAACTCGTGTTTAACACAGCAGAGTCATACAACCTCACACTTTAATAATCAGGTGAAAGTAAGAATGTGTATCACCTAATGCTGAAACATGATGTCACCTAACAGCTTTGTATGTTACATGTATTTAAGATTACCAATCTTTTTAGTGTCACATACAGCAAATCTGGGAACTGCAGTCACTTAAGGACATCATGCAGTGTGTGAGAAATGACTCCTGTTGCCGATAGTGACAGGTAAGGTATACACCTCTTCTACTTGCCACTGTTGTTTCACTTTGATGCACAATTCTGCATCCTTTCTCTCTCTCTCTCTCTCTCTCTTTTTTGGTATCAGCAGTTTGCATATTATCTGAATTTGGTATGCTGACATCAATTAAATAAATTGCCTTATTGTTTTTCTCAAAAGGTGTAATGTCAGGGCAGTTACATGGGACAATTTTATTGGTATGAATACCCCTGTCCCAATATAAATGTGCCAGATTATTCTCTAAGATCTTTGATGAACTGTATTTATAGTAGAGTACTTTAGAGCCAGATTCTGATGCCGTATTTATGCAACACTATTGTGTTTGGCTTCATAGTCTAATTGTGTTATGGTCTGGCACCTGGATATAAATCCTGAATGCTTACTACAGCTGAGTTGCTTCGCCTGCACACATCATCAGTGGTGCCATCCTTTATGATAAATTTTCAGTAGTTTTCAGTTTTAACCACTTGGTCCTGGATGGCACAATTAAACTCTCCATTTCAGGAAAAAGTCCACCCCAGGTCAATCAAGCGTTCAATGCGATACTGCTGAAATATGGTTGAGTTAGTCCATATGGCTGCTTCACGTGGAGTGTTTTTTGCATCCATGCTAACTGCTTTTCCTTGTCAGCCATCACCAGAAATAAGCCTTCTACAGACAGATTAAGAGTTGAGTAACTGTTACCTGCATCTACTATTGCACAATGTCATAAAGTCATTATTATTATTATTTCACAGCAGTACTGCTGTTTAGCTAGTTTTCAAAATGTACAGGTCACTGACCAAGCACTTCTTATTCATTATTCTGCTAAAATTTTCAAACTATATGGCCTGTATTATGTATTACTGCCTTCTGAATGAGAATAAACTGAAGAGTGTGAAGATTTAGCAGGTTTGCACTGTTGTGTAATTTTTGGGGGGATTATCCCCATTTTGGATAAGACTAATGATAATATACACACTGCATTCAGTTGCCATAATCTTGTCACCTCTTCTTTCAGGTCTGTGTTCTTTTGGAGCTTCTCAATGATGGTGCTGTAAAGGCTGTGACACTAAGGAATTGCTACATCTGTTAAATATGCTTCCTTGATAGTTCTGTCAAGCAGAACTCTATCTGGTCTGTTGTTCTGGACAGTGAAATCAGTTCTCATTGTCCTGTCACAGTATAGGTCATAATACAAATTCTCTGACACAGGCTGTGGCTCATATTTATTATTATCATCATCTCCTTTATGCAGGGTATTTATACTTATATTCCCGAGATAAACTACGTCCCTAGGGAATACAGTGTTGCAGCTATTCTGTTGTTACTATTTATGGTGCTTATATCATTAGTTTCAGTGTTGAATCTATTGTATTTTTACATTAGTACTTTCCAAAGTATTATTATTATTATTATTAAAATCAATCTCAATGATACGTTATACTGTGATGCTATGTCTTCTAAATTATACTATACGCTGTTATAATCTTGACTTGAATTAAAAATTCTGAACAAGGCAAATACCACCTCAAATATGGTGTGAGCTGTTGAACTGTCTGGTTGAAAAAAATTCACTATAGCTTCACGATCTGTCTCCTAGGGTTCAAAAACCACAGCTGTTTTATATGGAGGCACATGCAGCAGTTTTTGTTGCAATATGTGCTAATGATGCAGACAAACCCATTGCCACACAACTTGAACAGTTGTTTTCTTGGACACTAGGACCAATTTCATCCAATTTTTTCTCAGTTAGCATGTATCATCTGCATTTTCTCTTAATGTGTACAGTGGAACCTGTTGCTCGGAACCCTTTTCAACTTTTCCCTGAATTTATGAAGGTAACTCGCACTTTGTATGTTCTGCATTCAGGATATACAATGTACAGAATCACACAATGTTGCAATGGAATTTTCCACTGCAACTGAAAACTGACTTCATGGTAACAGGCATATAACAATCTCTACACAACAGAATGGGTTTCAGTGAGTCAGTCAAGTTCTATGCAAGACAACAAGTGACCAATCACATGGGCCAGATGAAGTAAGAAACTGCAGATACAGTGCAAGATAAATGGTGAACAGCCAACTAGAATGGATTTGTAAAAAAATAATAGTCTATCTGATAATTGCGCTAATCATGTCCCCTGACACACTTAGCTTACAACACTTCAACGTGCAATGAAAAATGTGTTTGTATCATGTGAAATGTGCCTACAAGCTGAAAGAAAAGATTTCCAGCACTGTTTTTCAGCGTGGTGAGTAAAAATCCAATACTAACTGCAAACTGGAGACATGCTAAGTAGAAAATGAATTTTTATTCACACAATGAAATCATAGTTTGCTCACTTAAATTCTCACACATCCATTAATGGGGATAGGAGGGGTCATATATGGAATGCAAGGACACGGTGAGAACAATGTATATGTGACATGGTGCACTATGGAGAGCAGTGGTGTGAAACAAGTGGAATTTCAACTTCACTCTTTGCATGTCAAAAAATAAAAGCTCCCCATTAAATAATGAGAGCATCAAGAAACACAAAGGATATTGTTACAGGTTATTACAAGAATACCAGCAAAATATGATAAGAGTGACTTACTTTCCTTGGTAATGGTATTACAGTAACTCAATGTGTTCCATCCACCTTGTTCAGTGATTTATATATCTCCCAGCACATGCAGCAGACATTCTTGTCGCAATATGCGACCTCACCTGTTTCTCATAATCCTTTGCCTTGGAATGATACTGCCGTACCTTCCAGGTCGGCGAGAATCCGACACATCACGGTCTCTCCCACGTAGTACTCTTCTATCTTCATTGCCCCCACTAACACCAAGCAGAATGTCATTCAGCTCCTCTCCAAGGCGCTGTTGTAGAAGCTATTAAGAGCATAATTTAAATGTAAGCTTTTGTAACTAGCGACATATCTTTACATGGAATATTTTTCAACTCTTAATTACAATATTAAGCAGCTTACCTGTAAAGTGAGAAGACTGTGAAAGTGTTAAGTGGACACTTGAGAAGTATGTTCAGAACTAAGAATTATGAATAGCACACTAGGAAAGCTCTCACTGCTACTGATTGATAATACAGCTAAATTAATGAAGCACTAAAGTAATCTATGCAGCTTTCAAGCAATTTTGTTTCTATTCCATCCAAACCACATGTATTTTTTAATCTGATACTGTTTATTATAATGTTAATTGCATTTGTATTTGTGGACACACATTTATATTTGGAGAAGTTTTAGAGATAGCTTTAGAGTACTTCATCATTGCATCTTCTGTTCGTGAGTTATTTATGTCATATTTCATTCCTTATACAAACTGTTATGAAGTATGGAAACAACTTGCTATGATTCATGATTCTTTATCATTTTTAGGGGTTCCCTGTGTTTGTACAATATTTGCCTGTTACCTACTTCAAAACTTCCCATGTTATTTATTCATTTATGTCTCCAGCAGCCATTTATTGTAGTACCGCTTTTGGTCTATTTAATGACCTGAATTAAAATCTTGAAATTTTTATTGTCTGGTTGTTCTCCAATCAACTACGTAGATATGGTTGTTGTTTACACATACCTGGTATCTTGACACCTAATTATAACTGCATGTCACAATGATAAATATACATAAGTACAAGGCAATTTCAAATCAAAAGTAGGGATTTTGCTACTAAAGCATACTGTGCTTATTATTAGGAACAATTTATTTTCAAATCGAATGTTTCAAATCTTTAGTGCTCTATATTTCATACTTAAGTTTCACTTAATTGGTAATAGAACAATGCTCCTTACAAAAACAAAGACAAATTAATTTATTTAAATTTTTGGATACCAATGTTTTCACTCTACCTCGACTGGTGCCACATCTTCCATTTCTGTGTCACTGTCATCAGTGAGGTCTGGAGGTGCCTCCAACTCCTCTATAAAACCACTATAGCAGTTCGGGCATGTGAAATCCTGAAATGACACAGCGTGCATAATTACTACACAATACGATAACTTCAGTTTTAAATAAAAGTCGTCAGCAACTGTCGTTCCATGAAAATCGTGAAGAGTTAAACATGAAGGGAAAAATTAATTCCAACCTACTTTAAAGACTGCTATAGCAAAACTCATATAAGTACTAAATTCTATGCGTAGCGACTATTTACACCTGTTTTATCGACTTTTGCTAGATAAAATTCAATAACAAACTGTTCTAACGGTCAAACTATGCATCCTGCACCAATTGGCAATCTAACAATTAACACGCAAGTATTTAAATCGCGATTATAAGTCATATTTCAATCAAATGTAAATGTACTTCAACTTACTGGCAATACTCGCGGAATTTCTACACTGCATTTATGACAAAAAAATCTAGGAATTGGAGTATCTTGTACAGCAGCTTCGGCCATAGCTGATCACTGAATATCCCTGCCTCACTGATTACAGCTGACGAACATGGTCCGGGACATAAGTAGTAATCTGTGGTCAGGCATGTTAACTCATTGCTCTCATTACTACTGTGACCTAAAATCGTAAATAATCTTTGCCGTGATACGAACCATTCGCTACAAAGCTACATTTTAAAGTCAAAGACAATTCATACATTGTGAAATATATAGCTTCTCACGAATTTGACAAAATAGATTACTCTTTTATGATGTAAATCGGTAGAGTATGGTACACATTTTACAACATTTACCACTCACTGCTTTCATCTTCATGCCTACACGCATCTATTCATTATTCAGTAAGCTGCCATCTAGCGTATCAACATGTTACTCTTGGTGGTACAGCAGATGATAGTGACATCTAGTCACAGTTTACTAAACTCAGAGAAAAAGTGCAATGAATTTCAATTACAATCCACAGCATGTTCTTCGCAACTACTCTGCTTCTCTACTCAACACCGTGAAAGGCACGTGGATTTTCCATACTGTGGTACCGTTTGTTCACACTGTAAATGCAGCCATTCTTCACTACTAAAAATTAACACTTAATGAGTTAACAATCCCATCATGCGCAGATTCCTACAACGAAGAATCCTGGCACAACTGACATAACTGTCGAGTCTCTGATCAACAATTGTCTTATGTGTTCGCAATTTTAGAGGTCTTGTTGATGTGCAAGTAGATCTAGTAAAATTCAATTTGTCACAGCTAAATATGCCAAACATTTCCTAGAATTCTTTCTACAAAATCCTCAGTTTCATCGAAGTTTTCTTCTGGTAATACACTCTTTTACCTCTTGTCATTTATGGTTAACACAGCTACCACATCATGAAACAATCTTACTGCTCCCTCGTCGATTTGCTAGGAAAATCCACACCAGGAAAACTTTGGTGCAATATATGGAGCACTGACTGCACACAAGATTTTTGGAATATGGTACAATTTAGAACACATTGCTCAATATTATAAAACAAATTCTCAATACCAGTCCACCACATGCAAAAAACAACTGAGGTGTTGTGGTACCTTGTCTGTGACTGGCAGAGGAGAGTGCAACATTCATGCCTGCACCAAATTAGTCCTGGCCAGCTTGCATCATTAAAATGAAAACCATGTATAAACAAATATTCAATGGAAGAAATAATACTATAAGATACAACATCACAGTACCTCTGAAGACCAGTAAAGTACTTACAACAGTTCCTCCAGTTACTATAAATGCACTTCACAGACATACAGGACTGCTATAACTGAATGTCTTTTCTGCTCATTATGTGCTTGGATTAAAGTGATTTCTGAGTAGACAGAGAACTGCATGACTGCAACAGCTCCATGCACATTACTAAAGAACCACACTTCAACTTCAAAGTATAGTTCCTATAATATATCTTTATCCATGTTTATTGCGATGTTTGCTTTTAACTTACATTAACTGCAGTTCAACTGTTTCAATAAGTGTTATTTAGGAAAGAGTGCGGTGCAATGAATATAAAAATCAGATTCTCAATGAACAAGAAACATGACTGAAAAAATAAAAATCGGATTCTTATTGAACAAGAAATACAACTTACAAACAACAAAAGTCTTGAACAAAATTTACAAGTACTGGACAATCCCATGAAAACACGCTGCTTATATTTCATACCATTTCATAAGAACTGCTAGAAGCAAATAAAAACAAATACATGTGAAGATGTTACTTTCTTTACAACAGTTTCAGATTACTAGGTAATAAAAAAAAAATCAGACATGTCGAATATGGAAGTTAACAACATATTCTGCATTTGTTCTTTGAACGCTAATAGCAAATGGATCAGTTGGATGGAATGTAAAGGCAACCAGGCGACGAGCTGAAGGAGGTGGACTCTTCCCAAGAACTCCAGCATAGATCTGAAACTTCAGTAATCCTGAATCACGTGCATAAAATCTGAGGAGAAAAAGACACATCAGTCAGTGCAACTGTTTTAAGTAATTTCACATGGCACCGCAATTTTTTAAATCTATTTGAGCTTAAAACAAGAAATGTGTTCTAGAATGGTCTGTGTACTGTGAATTCACATGAACTACAGCTTCACACAGCAAACAAAGCTGATTATTTCTTCTAGCCCACACATCCTTAAACTACACTAGTCAAGGAAAATATATTTCTGTTGAATAAACATATAAGCACATAGTGATAAAGTGAAATATTACAATTATGTATCCTTTTGACACAGCTACTTTTTATTGATACACAGACAACCAACCAATTAACTATGTGTTTTAACTCCAGTAAGCCATCATCTGGTTAAGGATATTTGATTGTAGTACTTCATTGTTTAAATAACACAGTGAAATGCAACAAGTAAAACTACAGGGGATGGACAAAATAAGGGAAATAGTTGTGAAAGATAAATATTTATTTATTAATATGGAGTTGAACCACCATTTTACTGTAATAGTTTGTATCCTTCTTGGAATAGATTCACGTACATTCTGAATAGTCTCTAGGGGAATAATGCACCAATCTTCATGTAGAACATCTTGTATTTGCTTGAGAGATGATAGAAGAGGGAATCTGCTTCATACCGTGCTCTCTGAATCTGACCACAGTGATTTGATGATAATTAAATCTGGTGATTGTTCTGGCCGAGGAAGATGTTGAAGTGCATATTCATGCTCCTCAATCCAAGAATGAACACTTCTGGCCGTGTATGGGTGAAATGTCATCTTGAAAAACTGCATCATTGTCAGGAAACAACATCTGGTTAACTAAAATGTCCATGTAGTCACTGGCAGTAATTCAACCATTCAGAGTAATTATAGGGCTAGCACAATACCAAGATATTGCTGCCCAAATCATCACAGATCCTCCTCCATGTTTCACACTTGGTACCAGGCATTCAGGATTCCAAGCTTCCTTGGGCACTCTCCAAACATAAACCCAGCCTGATGTTCGGAACAATGTGAAGGATGACTCATCAATCTGTCCTCTCTGAAAACCTGACAAGCCTATTTTGCAGTACTTTCATACATACTGTTACTAAACACAATCTGTAATGCATTGACACTGGCACTATAGTTTAAACAAAAGAATAACGAAAGACACTCACATCTAATGTTCTTTCAGTGCAGCTAATACAAACAGATTTATTCCTCTGTTGTCTAGTGTTTATATTAAGTTGTCCATCCCCTGTGTTAGTGACATATTTAATTTACTGGCTGTACAAGTTTGACTCTTAACATTTTCCAGAAATTAATTTTGACTGCTTGTACTAATATGTTATTTGTATCTTGGCAGTACAAACTACAACCAACAGAGCCATTAAATAAGCCACAAATAAATTATCTCATACTCTGACTCTGAATTACACAAAAAGTTATATGTTACTTAGAACTGCAGGCAACAACAATGATTCCAAGGACTGCTGGTGTACAAATTGCACTGGCAAGTGTGGATACTAGGAGCTCTGTAGAGTTGAATCTGAGATAAAAACTATTTTATAAAACTTGTGAATCCCTTGTATAATTGATGGGTGTTTGGAGAATTTAACTGGAGTATAAAAAAAGAGAAGAGGTATATCTCTATAACATCCCATGCTCATTTTATGGATCCCCTGCATTAAAGTGTAGCCATGTTCCTTGATTTCAGTCATTTTTACAGTACATAAGTCCACCCAACAGATTTTTTTTGCCAAGTCCATTCAGCTATTCCACATATTGTGTTATCTTATTACAGTATGCACAGAATTAAGTTACATTTAAATACAGTTTCAATGTCCATTCTTCAACAGAACTTCTTGAAAGATAAGAACTGCATTTTTGTGGGTTATTTTGCAGCAAGTAGTGGTTTCCTCAAGTTTTAGATAACTACTGCCTGCATAATGACCCAGATGAATGCAGTTCTCATCTACTTCAAGGAAGAAGCCTGAAATCACGCGTTCTTGAAAGACTTCAACAGAACCTAATATTAGGGATTTACTTTGGGTACTCTTACAGAAATTTAATTTTGGTCACTACTGGCCCATAACAAGCTTTATTTAATGTGAAGCTCACAATGAGTCAGTCTCCTAAAAAATGGACCATATTGAAAAGTAGTGTGAAACAAACAATGCACACCTCATTAAGAAAACGTCTATTTGAAACATTTTTCAGTGTGGTGCTGGCTTAAATAAATGCAAGTAAAAATGTGGTATCCGGAAAATGATCAGCTTTGCAGCAGTAAACCTATAAATGCAAAAGACCCACATCAAGCCCTGCAAGATACACAAACTGTAAAGATTGCTTTTCAAATATATTTGTTAGATTTAAAGCAGCCATTCATTGTTGATGCAGTGTACCTGATAGGATGTTCTCCACAGGCTTTAGGTCTTTCCATAACAGACACCCACTTATCATCATAGCTGAACAGAGAGAGGTCTAGGTATGGAGAGCTGCTATAGGACTGAGCACTTATTGGCAGCTGCGCCAGCAACCTTTTTGTGGCTTCAGTTGGTCCTCCATACCGAGCACTGAGGATTGTTTGCTTGAAACGTTGTTGTATCAGTCTGCAAGAAGTGGCATCACTTTCATTCTACATCTGTAAACACGTGATGTCAGTGATATAAATAAATGGGGAGTAAGGGATAAGATGTGTAATATGAGTCTCTCATATCTTAATGTTCATATCACTTTTTAATGGTACACAGATTTCACAGAGAAGATAATTTTATCACATGAGAATTCATCAGTAAACTAATGTCCTGTCATTGGAAATTTACTAATATTTTCAACTTTCAAAGGGAAAGGTGGATGGAACTCCAAGATTACACACAATGCCAAAACAGGTCAACAAAGGCCCAACTGATTTACATCTAAGATAATAATGTAAATGCAGCAAAAGCTGATTTATCTGGCACTGGATCATCCAGAAAGCTCCAATGGCAACTGTAGTGAAGGCAGTGGTATCATAAAGCGTCACATCTGGTGTAGAAGAGAAACAAAGAATTAAAGTTAATTTTTTTAACCAACAAATTTTAATTTTATATTGTATTATATAACAATGACAAGAAAGAGTATCTGAAAAGAAAAATTAAGTGAGCAATTAAGATTGCCACAGAAAAATTTAATGCTGTACACAATGTAATGCAAATAGGGATGAGAAAAAATAAAATGTGCACTGGAGAATGGAGATTAGGATATAAACTGGCAAATTAAATGGTTAGGTCTGTCCATGTCATTGCTAGGTACACTAAGATACATACTGACATCTGGAAAACAACAAACAGAAACCCAATGGTCACAGAAATGCCGCAAAAACAAGCCTTTACTATAATTGGAGTGAAGTACCAACAGCATAGATAGCAGGGTAATAGAGAAGTTGAAGATGTGTAACTCTGCTTTACAGTAAGCATTCTTCATTTGACATTCTCACTGTTGAATCAAAATTACAGTGTTCTGGGACATGGATCTGTGTACTCTGACAGACGGTATCAGCACTTGAGGGAACCTGCCACATTACACAGCATCACATCCCAGACAACCACACCAGCATCCTACAATACGGAGGACATGCTTCTTTTGTAAGTGGTTCTGCTTTCATATGAAGTTCATGCTTGGCATTAGGTCAAAAGTGTGAATGTGAAACACACACCTTTCCTCATTTGTAAGATTCCTTTGCTCCAGACTCCAAGCTTCCAAAAAGTATAACCCCTCCATCAAAAAATGGTTACACATGCCTCATGACTATCCATATGGTAAAACAGGCATTGTTCTTTCATCTTACATCCAGAGTATAGAAAAACAGTACACCTCCCCCCCGCCACAGTGTGAAGTGATAAAACAGGACACCATTTAAAATAGGATCCAAGCAAGGCTCCAAAAATATGCTTGCCCACTTGCCAGAAACACTGCAGACAAGTACATTCTACCCTCAGTCTAAATGTAATACAATGATGCCAGGAACCATAATAAACTTTCGATAACCACATCCCAGCCCAGAACCATATTAGTTTTTGGACACAATTTATGTATTAAAAAGACAGAGAGAGGCTACAATGTAGCCTGAGCCTGGCTGTGAATGCATTCAGATATTATAGCAAATAATTTTAAATAATGGTTTACTTTCAGGTTTCTGCATTGGAGAGTGGTTAAGCCTCGTGATGTTTCAAAAGACCATACTGCCTCCATCTTCAGGGTGGCTGAATAGGATCACGTAAATGTTGCAGTGATACAAGGAAAGGAAGTGTGTTGGTAACACAGGACTGCCCTACATAATGAACACATTGTCTTCCCTCATATCAATGCAGCATCCACTTGAACAAATTAGTTCACCATGAAACTGGCAACAGTATGTTCCTCCTAAACATCAGAACATTTAACCACTGCATGGTGCAGAAACTAAAGAGAATACAATCATTTGATGCACAACAGCTGCGAAAGCCTGAGCACTTCCAGATGAAATAAATTATCATATGTAAATTGCAAAAATCATAACATGGCTAATATTCAGTGCAGAGTTCTTAAATATCTTGTATACACATTTTTCTACCAAGCATACTGTAAGTAGATTCTGTTACAAAGTTAGAAGATGTAATTTGTGTACCTGAAGCTCTACAATTTAGTGTTATGCATTCATGTACTCAGAGCAATAATAAACAGTGGGTGTAATGTGATCTTACTACTTAAAAAAATACATTAATGAATTACCTTGCATAAATATTATTTGATGGAGAACATGTGAATTGTGACTCGGAATGTAATTTGGCATTTCGAAATAAGTCACAAAAATTTTCAAACAGCTGGAGTAGTTCTTCAGATGTATTTTCATACACGGCTAAAACTTCAGCACGGAAGATGTTATAAACAACAAAGAAGGACGACTGCAAATTTGGTTCTGATGCTTTCAGAGTGACAACATCCTCCCCTGCATACTTCACCAGTAGATGGTTCTCATCCAGCAACTGCATTTTCCACATCCGTAAAGATTTAAACTAAACAAAAAATTCATATGATTAACTTTCTGGTATAACAGATGGATTTTAACAGTTCCCAAATATGTAGTAAGTTCTATTATGAGAAATTTATTTAAGTAATTCCCTAAACCAAAGTACAAGGCATTCTGAAGAAGATTATATCAGTGCTGGAAAACTAGAGCCCACCAGACTTCACAGCATGGTCTATGGGGTGATGTTTATTAATATTTATATTTATTAACACTAAAAAGTCTTAACTAATTAAATAAATATAACTTTTATTGCTACAATTATGTATTGCTAGGACAGGCTACAGAATTTTCTAAATATGCCCCATTGCAGAAGGTTTCTTACTGTTGGAATGAACCCTGGGCAACTTTCACAGAGTCAACTTGTATCCACAACACACCACTTTAGATGGAGTGGCTTGCAGAGAGGTCTACGCATGATCATCTTCTACGTTCCACCCTGAACCACTGGGAGCAACACAAAGTCTCTGTTCACCTATTTCCAAATTCAGCAATTCTTAACCATTACACATACATCCAGATTTAAAAGTGCTTACATAGACGTTACAACGCAGCCACTTTCAGTAGATGGAATAAACTGTTTCTTCAATCTGGAATGCTTAATGAAATGGGTATGCAATTTACTTATTCTATTACTTAGAGTACTTTACTGTCTTAAACAAAGACAGCAGTATAGTATAAACTATCAACATGCCACCAATGTGACTGTCCCGTTTCAAAGTTTAAACCAGATGAACAATTTTCATGAGCCTTGATATGAGAATTATGCCACTTGAGCCAAACCAACTGCACCTAATTTTTAACTTCCTAAATCTCTAATAACAACCTGGCATTTGCACGCACTTGTAATGAGAAGTGACTCATGAGAGGTGAAGATTTTGGCATATCAAACTTCACTCAGCATTGTAGCTTCATACTTTGCTGATAACACCTATTAAGCTACCTCTTAAGAACCTTTTCAAACTCATGACATGAATATTAAATGAAACTGGAACTTCACAGAATCCCTCTAGGGATATGACAAATACGAATGGTTCAAATTGAAGGGTTTTCTGTGGAAATCATGACTAGACAGAATACTCTACATTTCCAAATTGCAATTTCAAGATGCTTTATATTATTAAGCAATATAATTTATACTGCAGTATAGTAATATTAAAAATTACAAGTCACAGTTGCAGAAGAAGTGAATTCTACATCATAATACTAGAGATAGCAATTCCCTTCATTCTGAGCCACTTCCAATTTTTAGGTGCCTTTGCAAAATTGCAAAAACCAACTATTTAGCTTCATCATGTCTGTCCGTCTGCATGAACCAACTAGGCTCCCCTTGGAGGGATGTTCATGAAATTTGATCCTTTTTGAAAATTCAAGTTTAATTAAAATCTGACAAGAACAACAGTACTTTATGTGAAGACAAATATACATTTTTGATAATATCTCAATAAAATTCTTCTTAGAATGAGGAATGTTTCAAATAAAGGCTGTAGAGAAAATCAAAACACACATTTTATGTGCAGTAACTTTTTTTTTTTAAATTCGTGCCATTTATGGGACAATGTGGCAAAACACAGTAGAGCTGGACAGTCCATAGATGACAATATGGCACATGCACACTGCATACCTAAGGCTACAAACACACTTTCAGTATAGGTAGTGCCTATTGCCTTGCCACTGCAATAACGGGCGCACAAACATGCCTCAATGTAACGTATATGTACATAGCCCGTCTTGTTCTATAATGACATGGCAACACACTAGCACTGGTCAAATAATCTGAAAATGTATCACAAAAGGCATTACATGCCATCCTACTGTCCTTTTTCTTACAGTGCACACTTACAAACCCTTCATAATTCAAAGTGTGCAAAATTGGTCTACCAAATTATCCTACCTCCATACAGGAGATATGGCTTCTGAAACCAAATCTCTCCTATGTAATAAACATGGGAGGCTACTTAACTTTACCCATGCCACATAAAATCAACTGGATACAAAAGGTCAAATTTGTTGGAAGTCAGATTTTCTGCACAGTGCTGAGTTTCTAAATATGGATGAATAGGAATTATGGCATAAATTCATAAATGTCAAAAGAAATGACAGTACAATTTAGAACAAAGACTACTAAAAGCAGAAGCAATGTCAAGTGCTTATAATTATAATGCAGCAATTCAAATCTTCGTCTTCTTTTTTACCATGTCTTGTCACTTCCCTTACACAATTATGAATGTATGTGAACAACCAATTTCCCAACTATTTTGTGATTCTTTTAGTGTACAGTCTGATCTAGGGTACCAGGAAAAATATGATCTAAAATTTCCCTCAACAGAACAAGAAGTTCATTCCATCAGGATCAGAAGCATCAAGCACAAAACTGCCACATATACTATGATCAATTTTCATAGCACCTCTAAGAACCAACAGTTTTTTTTTGTCATGATCTTTGTTTTTTCTTTTCTAGTAACTGCCATGTTATTGCTCAATACTTACTTACTCCATGGTGCAGAGTCTTTCTTGAGAAGCTAACTGGTTGCTGCTAGTCAAGAAATTCCCTGCATTTCATGGAACCCGAAGGTTCATTACCGCACTCACAAGCGTGCGCCACCGATCTCTATCCTGGGCCCGCCCAATCCAGTCCATATACCCACATCCTACCTCCTGGAGATCCATCCTAATATTATCCACCCATCTACGCCTAGGCCTCCCC
>Ga0123354_10010353_pt1 | contig 14357 bp, 20 predicted proteins | sample TergutLab28metaG_2_FD_97872 | JGI IMG/M metagenome (GOLD analysis project Ga0123354, IMG submission 97872) | Labiotermes labralis P4 segment gut microbial communities from Petit-Saut dam, French Guiana - Lab288 P4 | ecosystem: Host-associated > Arthropoda: Insects > Digestive system > Gut ... | reverse complement strand
GAAACCCATGTCTACAAGGCCAAAAATGACCTAAAACTACCTTGTAAAGCTGCTTTTCGGACTTATTTTGACCCGTTTTGTGGACTCTGACATCTGAAAAATAGTTTTTGAGCATCCTGCTAACGACATGTTCACAATTCTTGCCTTGGTTCGTCGTGGCGAATGCTACCCTGATGAACTCGGCTATGAGGATGCTTTTCAGGACATCTACCAAAGACATGGTGACGTACACAGCCCAAAACCTAAAATGTGGAAACGTAAAAGTAATGTCAGCACATAATCAAGCGAGTAATCTAACAACGGTTGCCCGCATCTATATCCGGGTAAGCACCGAAAGCCAAAGCGTTGAGCGCCAGGAGGCTTTGGTAGCGGAAGCAAAAGCCGCTGGATACCACATTGCGGGTGTCTATCGAGAAAAGGCTTCTGGCGCGCGCGCTGATCGTCCTGAATTGGAACGTATGATTAAAGACCTCCAGCCTGGGGAGGTTGTTATTGCCGAACACATTGACCGTATTTCACGGTTGCCGCTTGAACTTGCAGAGCAGCTTATCGGACGCATCCAGCAGACCGGGGCGAGGCTGTCGATACCCGGCCTTGTAGACCTGTCGGATGTAGCCATCGATTCATCGGAAACGGCCAGGATAGTGACCGAAGCGGTACAAAAAATGCTTTTACGGCTGGCATTGCATTTTGCCCACGCTGATTACGAAGAGAGGCGGAAGCGCCAACAGCAAGGCATCGAACTTGCAAAAAAGAAAGGACTCTACACAGGCCGCCGACCGGACACTAAGAAACGCGCCGACGTCATCAAGTTTCGACTGAAAAAATTCAGCATTTCCGAAACGGCAGAACTTGCAGGTTGCTCCGAAGCCCTTGTGAAAAAGGAATGGGCAAGATGGAAGAAAACTAATAAAAACCCAGAATAACGGCTTTATCGTTCAAAGTCATCGGGACTTCTCATCTTCTTGCAAATCTTGCGAATAGGCATGCATAAAAAATCCTCCATACTGAGGATTTCAGTATAACATGTGTATAATGTGTGTAAGCACTTGAATCAAAACCGCTCTAATAGGTATTGCTACAGTCAAACAGTTAGGTAAAACGTCAGGTCACTGATACCAAATGGCGGCTTGTGACACGACTGTTGGGTCTAGGCCGTTAAGCAGGTCGTCAAGGCGACGGCAATGCGTGTCCGATAGTGGCTCGGCTAAGGCATCGTAGATGCGTCGATTGCCGCGAGTGACTGCCTCGGCGCAGATGCGCTCAATAACACCGGGTGTTGGAAGGAGCACGCTCTTTCGTCGCAGGCTGTCTACCAGGGTCGTGGCCAGCACGATGCCCTTGTCGGTTTGCCATGCCAACTCATCAAGGCTGTACACGCAGGGGCGATAGTGCTGCGTTGTGAACGGCTGGAAGCCAAAAACAGATTGCAATTCCAGAAGGTGTTCGCGGCGTGTCTCAGCCCGCTGGCCGTAATCCGCCCAGGCTTCAAGTGGTACCTTCAATTGTGCTGCCACCAGACGCATCAACGGTGGGTACGGATCTTCGTCTACAGTTAGCATCACGCCGGGATAGCGCATGTAACAAAGTTGCACAGCGAAACCCAGCCGGTTGGTTGGGCTTCGCCGCTGCCGAATGATGGAAAGGTCGCCTTCGCTGAACGTGTAGTGACGAATCAACTCCTCTTGAGTATCAGGCAACCCCAACAGGTTTTCGCGTTCGGCGGCAGACAAGATTGAACGGCGGGGTATGCGGTTTTCCTCTTCTTGAAAACGTTCGTTTTTGATAACCTCGACTGAACCATTTATGCAGCACGGTGTATCAAGGCTTTCAGGTTCTCAAAATATATTCTTGAAACTCTATTATCGAATTGCTAACATAACAACGGTTTTGATAAAGGAAATGCCCTCATGCTTGCCACACAGCCTTCAACTTCAGTACCGGTCGGTACGATCAAGAGCTTCGGCGCGTTCGGTCCTAAATATCAGGTCGGTCAGCCTTTGCGTCCTTTGGACGACGGGGACTGGATCGTTGAAGTGACGCTGGTCGAAACGGGTGAACGGGCGGAATATCGCCTCACTCATGTGAACGACGATCCCGAGGCGCGCTGATGTACGCCGTCGCTTTTGATCTTGTGGTAGCTGACACCGAAGCGCAGCACCCACGTGGCGTTTCCCAAGCCTACGCCGATATCGGTGCGATCCTCAACGAACATGGTTTTCGACGGGTACAGGGTAGCCTCTACGTCACTGACGATGAAGACATGGCCAACCTCTTCCTTGCCATCCAGTCGCTCCGGGCACAGGCGTGGTTCCCCAAGTCTGTACGCGACATCCGCGCTTTCCGCGTCGAACAATGGTCTGACTTCACGAGTGTAGTGAAGGGCTGATAAAAACAGGCTATGTTGATCGGTTACGCGCGTGTCTCGACGCAGGATCAAAACCTCGATCTCCAGATCGGGGCGCTCAGGCAAGCAGGCTGTGAGAGGATTTTTGAGGATAAAGTAAGCGGTTCACGCGCTGAACGGCCCGGTTTAACAAAAGCTATGGAAATGCTGAGGGAAGGCGATGCCTTTGTGGTGTGGAAACTGGATCGCCTCGGGCGTAGCGTCAAACAGTTGGTTGATCTGGTAGGCACATTACAGCAGCAAGGCATTCAGTTCAAAAGCCTAACCGATAGCATTGATACCAGTACACCATCGGGGCGCTTCTTTTTCCATGTGATGGCGAGTTTGGCGGAAATGGAGCGTGAGCTCATCGTTGAGCGTACTCGGGCGGGTCTGGCTGTAGCCCATCAGCTTGGGCGTAAAAGTGGGCGCAAACCGAAGATGACATCCAGCAAGATCGAGTCCGCCAGAAAGCTGCTGGCTGTCGGTACGCCGCCGAAAGAAGTTGCAAAGAACTTGGGCATATCAGTCCCTACGCTATACCGTCATCTGCCCGCATCAGCACATGCCGCATAGGTTTTTATGCTAAAAGCCTAGCGTACGATTTTTTCCGTTTTCTGAGACGACCCCTCGTACACCAAGCCCGTCCTTACAAGGCGGGCTTAAAACACCCCCCTGCCCTGCCCCGGTTTTCAAGGAACAATCCGCCGGAGCCTGTTGTAGAAGGTTGACATGCTGTATCAAAATGTACAATTTGATTGACAAAGTTATGATTTTTGCAGACAATGAAAGTAGTTACTAAGGAGAGCATATCATGACTATCGTATGGACGGCGCTGGAATGGTGGTTCGGCCATTTCATCTGGCCGATTCTCTCTTTTTTCCTCAAGGCGTACTACGTCATCGGATGTATCATTGCCCAGATCATGATTACCGCCGTCATTGGCGGGATGCTCTATCTCGTTGGTAAAATCGCCTACAAACTCATTTTCTGAGACAACCATCACCATGAAGCCAGTCACAGGAGAAACAAAAGAAGATGTAGCCAAGGGCAATGGGCAAATGGACAGGCTGAGAAGACAGAGCTACCTGAACAGCAGGGGCATCAAACCGCGAGAACAATTTCAGCTTGACCTTATCTTTCCTGACACCATTGGCGACAGAAAAGGGAAGCGGCATATTCCGAATGATTATGCACGATCTTCCCTTTTTACTGCATCAAATAAGCGTGCACCGCGTACATCACTGATGCGTGCAAAGTTGTTCCATTATTCCGAGAGCATTTCTGTCATTTATACTGGCTCCGAACTACGCGCCGAGGATGACGAGTTAATCTGGCTTCAAATTCTCAATTACGGCCAAAGCGTTCCGCTTGGTGAACCATTTGACTTCTCAATCAAAGACCTTGTTGTAGCAGTTGGCTGGCACAAGAATGGCAGATATTACGATAAAGCGCGGGAGTGCATTTCCAGGCTAAAAGCCAATGAAATAATGGTGCGTAATGAAAGCGCATACGGTAACAGCGGTGCCATATCATTGATTTATAAATATACAACTAAAAACGATGAAGAAGGGAAACCCGTAAATTATCGTGTATGGATTGATCCAGGGTTAATCGTACTTTTCGCGGGGAACACATTTACGTCCCATAATTGGGAAAAATACCGCACATTGTCCCCTGTAGCGCGCCGGCTGGCCGACTACGTAGAAAGCCACAAGCACCCTTACCCTTTGCCGATCGCCAAGTTTCGGGACATGTGTGCATCCCCTAACAAAAACCTGCGTAGTTGGCGACAGGTGGTCAGAAAAGCATGTGACGAAATAAGAGCGGCGGGGATTGCGGGGATTGCCAATGTGACCGACGATTTTATCGTCTGTAGCACATCGCTTGGGCGTGTCTAACAGGCCCAGTGGGAGCGAAGCTGCGATTTGGAGGTGTAAGCCGGAACGTGGCCGATGGTCACATCCCGCGCCGATCCCGCCGTGGGAGCGGAGTCGCCAAAAAAAAGTGTGACAGATGAAATGCACCGTATTTCATCTGTCACGAAATTTGAGGCGGAGAGCTTTTATCTTGAAAGTTATCCACAGAATTCAGCAAAACCAAAAAAAGCGTGACAGATGAAATGCGTCTCGTGACAGATGAAATGCTCTATTTTGTATAACTTTAATTAGTTCACCCTCAAATTCTCTAATTTACGTTGATACAAAAACAAATTTTCTGTCAAATTATCCACAGTGACCCGGCAAAAGAGCAGCCCTTGTGACAGATGAAATGCGCCCCGTGACAGATGAAATGCGTTTGGCGACAGATGAAATGCGCTTTTAATGACAATTGAGAAATCCTCGTGACAGATGAAATGCAAAAACCAGACAGATGAAATGCAAAAACGTGACAAATGGACTACGGTGGATAACTCTAACCTATTAATTTTATTGAGGGAAAAGACGGTTTTTTGTGGCGTTAACCGCTTTTTAACCCTATGTTAACCATAAGGCATGGAGCCGCCAAAACACATCACAACGCCCTTGCTGGCGCAAAGGGAGAGAGGCGCTACGCGCAGGGGAGTTCAAGAACCTTGGAAAACCCCCGGCAATAAGGGTGAAGAAGCCGGGTTTTCAACTGCCTGCCAAGCCTTCAACAGTGTGCGGTCGATATAGTCCTGTTCGTGCCCTTTCTTTCTGGTTGAAAGGTTGGGCGACGCGGCGGCCAGGGCGGCGGCAACCTCATCGGGCGTATAACCATCTTGCAGGAGGTTCCGACAGATTACGAAGTCCGCCCGGCTTTCATTTAACCCGTGTTTGCTGTCAATATTCTCACCATAGCGCACAATCAGGGCTTTCCACTGCCGGGTGAATTCGGCCTGGGCATCCATGTTGCCCAAGCGGGGGCGGATCACCGGGGCTGGTTTCGGCTTGGCCTCTTCGGCAAGCAAGAAATTTTGCATTTCACAAAGCAGTTTCGCCCCGTGTGCGGCGATTTGCCCGTTGGCCTCATGGCAAAGTACCCACGGATGCCGACCATCCGCCGTGACGTGCACAGGCTTGCGGTTCGTGAAACCCGCCAGCCGCCCATAATGATGCCAATCGGCAGAAGCCGGATCACCCTCGTACTGACGCGCAAGGGCTTTTGCACACGCCGTCATCAAAGGGGCAGGCAGATCGTTATTTTCCGACAAGCGTACCCATGCCTGATAGTTCGCGGGCGAAGTCTCAACCAAGGCAGCCGGGGCGAACCCATCCCTTTTCATCCGCTCAACCGTATCGAGTACCAAATCATCCAGCAATACCAGCCCGGAGCCTTCCAGGGCGGCACGCACATAAACATCCATGCCGCTGGCATTTACCTGTTTCAGCCATGCAATAGATGACAAGATTTTGTTGCGGTTCCAGGCACGGGACATCATCCGTTCGGTTTTCCCGTCACGGATGCCGACCTCGAAAAGGCCGCATTGCATCGCATTCAGTTGTCGACGTGCGGCCAAGTAAGTCAGGTCGGGCTTTTGCATTGGGCGATTATGCCATGTGCGGATAAAATACAGTTATATTTTTTGATTTATTTTATGTTTTACTTACTGTTATATATTGTGTTATAGTTTGTATGCAGTATGTAATTTCCCCATCAACCGAAGTAGGAGAGTGTCATGCAAAGCAATATGTTTATCGGCAATCTTGCCAAAGCCCCTGTCCTGGCCGGTAACGCCGAGCGTGCCGTCTGTAAGTTCGTCCTGATTTCCAACGAGTACGCGGGTAAGGACGAACAGGGGCAAGCCAAAGAAAGACAGGTGTCCCTCCAGTTCACCGCGTTTCGTGGCAAGGCCGAAGCCATCGCTAAACATACGTTCAAGGGCGATCAACTGATCGTTGATTACCGAATTGAAAACAACCATTACCAGAAGGAAGGCGAGGACATCTACGACTACAATTTCATCGTCGAAGATTTCTCCTTTGGCGCTCCCGGCAAAGAAAAGCAAGCAGCCAGGGCGGCTTGATGGTTCCGGGCGTGCGAAAACAAATCGACGCGGCCACTTTCGAGTTGGCCGCGTTGGAATGCCGGCGCTGGAAACCTGAGTCACTGGCCGCTGTGCGGATGCTCCTGGTTGAAGGTAAACGGCCAGTCGACATTTCAAAAATTTCCGGTTTCAGCCCGACCCACATTAACACCTTGCGGGTGCGGTTTGAAGAGAAGTTGCGTGTCGCGCGGCTCAAACAGTTTCGGCAACAGCAAGCCCCCGAATCGTCCGATATGTCGCCCTTCGCTTCCGACATGGAACTGCTCGAAGCGGAAGGGTATAGCGACGAACAAATCATGGACTACCTCAAACAGCAGGGCGTTTCGGTGACAGCCGACAAGGTACGGAAATACCTGAAAGTGCTTTCGGAATGGAGGCAGCAAACACAATGAAACGAATCGTTTTCCCAAACCGCAAAGGGGGCGTTGGTAAATCCGCGATCCTTTGCCAGTTGGCTTACTATCTCGCCGACCTGCTTGGCTTGCGCGTTCTGGTGCTTGATCTTGACCACCAAGCAAACGCCAGCAAGGCTATCGGCGCATCTGGCCTTGCAACCGTCTCCGCGATACCGAGCAGCCGGATTCTGACCGAGCGCGTTACCGGCATCGAAGATGCCAAATTCGTATTGGTTCCGGGCGACGAACTTTTGACCAAACTGGAAAAGCGGGCAGCCGACCATAACCAGTTCGCGGGAAACCTACAGGCGTTTTTTCAGGCGGTGGACGGCAAGTTTGATGTATGCCTGACAGACACGAACCCGACCCCGGACGTTCGCATGATGGTATCCCTTGTCCTGGCTACATACGTCCTTTCACCTGTACAGCTTAACCAAGAGGCCATTGACGGCATTGCAGGGCTGACCGCCGACATTAAGAAAGTCAAAATGGCGCTCAACAATGACCTGATTTTCATGGGCATCCTGCCCAACCTCGTTGAAGCAAAACCATTCCAAAAAGCAAACTTCGCCCAGGTTGCAGAGCATTATGCCAACCTGCTTATACGGCTCAATCAGGGCGGTTTTGCCCTCATCAAAGCACGTACCGCCATCGCCGAAGCCCAGGCGGCGGGCGTGCCCGTCTGGAAACTTGGCAAAACCAGCGCCGTCGAGTGCTGGCGGGAACTCAAACCCGTTTTCGATCAAATCGCAGCCAACATAGGAGTAAAGAGCAATGCTTGACCTTGCCGCACTGGACAGAGTGAACAGCGGCGGTGAAGGGACACCGCCTGAAATGTCTCTGGCCTTCATTGCCGAAGACCCTAACCAACCACGGAAAAATTTCAATCAGGCAGAACTCAATGAACTTGCCGAAAGCATTAAAAGATTTGGCGTCATCAGCCCCATCAAGATTCGCCCCAACCCCGAAAAACCCGGTCACTACATCATCGTCTACGGAGCGCGCCGTTACCGCGCCTCAATCATTGCCGCAAAAGATTCAATTCCCTACATCTTAGGCGATACTGAAAACGCAAAGGTAAAGCTATACATCCAAATAGCCGAAAACCTACAACGTACTGATTTGAGTACCCTCGACCTTGCTGGCGCTATCTACTCCCTTCATGTCGATGAAGGCGAAAGCAAAGCCTCCATCGCCAAAGGGCTTGCAAAAGACGCCTCTTACGTCACGCATCATCTAGCCCTTTACGACGCGCCGCAATTCATCAAAGATATCTACTTGGCGGGACAATGCACTTCCGCCAAAACCCTGTACGGCCTCATCAAACTCAGCGAAAAATTCCCGGCTGAAGTCCTTGCTTGGTGCGTTAGCGCCGAAACCATCGACAGGGGAACGATAGCGGCTTTTGCCGAAACGCTAAGAAACCCGGTTCCCTCCTCAGAAAATTCAAACAATAAACCCGAGCCGGAACAGACCGTTACCCCGACTCCACCGCTTGCGCCGGTTCCGCCGCAGACGGTGACGGTAACAACCCACGGCAATGACGATGATAACGACGAACACAAACCAAAACCTCATGTTCAACGGGTTCCGTTTCACAACCTAGAAAACGAGGAAAAGCCGCCCACAACGTCGACCAGCCCGAAGCCGAATGCATCGGGGCAAATCAAAACACCATGTCTACTCGTCGAACACAACAACCGGCCTGCTGTCCTATTGCTGCACCAAAAACCAACCAAAGAAGCGACGGTTTTCATCCGGTACGAAGAAAACGGGCTGGATGCAGAGGTTTCCGCGCACTCTGTCAAAATCATGTACCTCATCGAAGCACGCAAAAAATAAGCGGGCTTAACGCCCGCCTAAAAAGCAAAGCCGCCCATAGAGGCGGCTTTGCTACGTCTGATTTTCCTCAAACTGTGCACCACACTCGCCACAGAACACATTCAGGCGCGGCTTGCCCCACACATTGATACCACAGCCGCAAGTGTACTTGCTTCGGTTGCTCTTTTTACCGACAGGAACCAACCCAGGCGGTAAGCCTTCACCCTCTTCGCCCTCTTCACCTTCTTCCCCGCTTCCCCCCTCCTCACCACCTTGGCCTATTACACCCGTCGGTACATATCGGTCATACCAAGCAATATTAGGCTGATGCACCAAAAACTTTCGGCAGACTTCCAGGAACCTACCGCCCTCAGTTGGGAAACCCGATACATGATCCCCGGTTTGTGCACCACCAGGCGCACCCGTCGAACTTGGGGTAAGCCCGACTTCGAGCATTTTTTTTGCCCATTCCCGGTTGTGGTAACGCCCCCTACCCGGTTTGCCAAAATGCTCTTGCCACAAGTGACACATTTCATGCACTAGGGTATTAAAGGTTTCCGTCAACGGGCGAACACCAAAATAAATCGGGTTCATGACGATCTCATCTGTCTTTACACCATCTTTGCGTTGAAACCGATCTGGCGAAAAGTACCCATACGCCCTTTTCTCTCGTTGTAGCGTAATAAGGCAATTCGACAACTTGCTGCCAAACAGTTCCCGGTTGAAAAAGTCATACGCTTTTTGAAGCTGATCGTAACTTTCGACTGTCGGTTTCATTTTGCCCGTTCCTGTATTGTGCAATACAATTATATAGTAATTGCATTGCACATTACAAATAGATGGATGCGCGTAGCGCCTTTTTCCCCGCCGCAAGGCGGGGCGATGTGATAGCGGTTTTGACTCAAACAGTATTTCATTTTGCCATCCCTGTATTGCACAATACAATTATACAGTAATTGTATTGTGCAATACAAATAAATGGATGCACAGTAAAACCGATCTCAGTTTCTTGGACACGTCCAAGAGTTTAAGGGGGTGAACATCTATTGCAGGATAGGCTAACGCCGGTGTAGTATGCGCCTATCGGCTTGGACGCGATGCGCGTAACCCTCTCTTGGACACGCCCAAGCCCTCTTAAATGACCACAGAAACCGACAATAACCCTCGGATGAACCTGTACCTTGGCGCGGCACTGAAAGGCCGCTGGACGGCTTATTGCGCCCGCGCAGGCAAGAAACCAGGGACGGCCTTACGGGAGGCCATCGAGGCACAGTTAGCGAAAGGGCAGGGCGGGGCAACCCAACCTTTGCCCAGGACAACCCCGAAACAACAAAAGCGTGAAGCCCCCGACAACGACAGAAAACGTCGGATCGAGTTGCGCCTCACCCCGAGCGAGCATGAAGCCGTTGCCCAGGCCGCCGAAGCGGGCGAATGCTCGCTTCAATTCTGGGTCATCAATGCGATACGGGAAGCCCTGACCCAACGCCCACAGTTTGACGGGCGCGAGTGGAAAGTCCTGGGGGCATCGAACTACGAACTTCTTGCCATTGGACGGAACCTGAACCAAATTGCCCGTCATCTGAACGAACAGGCGAAGGGGGGACGGCGGGCAGTCGTCAATGAACAAAAGCTTGCCGAAGCGATCACAACACTTAGGAAAACGATCTCCCGGCACACAGCAGCCGTTAATACCGTCATGCGCGCGAGTACCGAACGCTGGAGACTAACATGACCTATAATGCAGACGGCATTTTACTGGCTTGGGATGAAGAACGCTTCAACAAACGGCTGAGGGCACGCAAACCTCCCCGGAGCATCCAGGGTAAAAAAATTCACTTCACGCTTACATCGAGGGCAGGGTACAGGCCGAATGTCCGGCAACAGCTTGAACTCACCACCGGCAAAGCGCCGGAGGCTATGCTAAAAATCAGCGGAGGTGGTAAAAACATTGCACACATTACTAAGCATATTGCATATATTGCACGTATCTATAAACCTGACTATATTGAAAAATATGGTGAAGTCGAATTAGAGGATGAAACTGGCACGACCCTCTTGGGCAAAGAGGGAGTCAAAGAGGTACGTGATGCGTGGGAAAAGAGTTACTACGGAATTCCGAAGAAAGGCGAACAGAAAAGGGAGGCTTTTAATATCGTCTTGTCAATGCCCCCTGGAACCGACCGCGAAGCGGTCACAAGAGCAGCACGTCAGTTTGCTTTAGTAGAGTTCTATAACCATCAATATGTGCTTGCCCCGCATCTTGATGGAAAACACGCACACGTCCATTTATGTGTAAAAGCCGTTGACCGCGAAGGTGTAAGGCTAAATCCACGTAAGGGCGACCTACACCGCTGGAGGGAGCATTTTGCCGACAAACTCAGGGATGAAGGCATCGCGGCGAACGCGACTCAGCGCAGAGCGAGGGGTGTCGTGCGGAAAGGAGAAAAACAGGCAGTTACTTGGATTGACAAAGAACACCAGGAAGGCAAACGGGCTGCACCATCGAATGCGAAGCAAGGGCGGGCGGAAGCTGTCAAGCGCGAACTGAATGGTTTCCCACATATAAACCCGGCCAAAGACAAGATAGAACGGAACCGGAAAGAGGCCGTTCGTGCTTATGGTAAGGTTGCCCATGCGCTCGCGCGATCATCGTATGAAACAGATCAACATCTTGCCCTTAAAGTTTTAGCGTTCGTAAAAGACATGCCACCACTTAAAACAACACATCAACTTGAAGTGGAAGCAGCACGCAAGGCAGGCAAAGAGAAGGGATGGGAAGGAGTTGACTACCAGTTCATCCGATGAACGATTGTGTTCTAACCACAATCAAAAGATCGACGCCGAAAAACTCCCGCGACACTCAAAAAAATGGCGCTGTAAACAGCGCCGAACTGGTGGAAGCGTCGCCTTTCAACGCTCTAAATCTCTCTTTAATTCGTGTACATCTTTATCCCGTGAAAGCACGTTGGAACGAGGCGGGGCGCTCTTGTCGAAAATGGGAATTGCTGGAAGCAATCCTTTTTTTTGTCGGCGTGCGGCTTCCGCACTAATCTGTGCCAGGGCGGGGGTAGTCAATTTATGAGGGACTTCCCCCTTGCATTCTCTATAAGCTAGTTTAACGGCCTTTTCGAGAACTACAGCCGCAACAGCCTCTACCACCATCACGCGGGGGTTTTTAGGGATCATGATGGTTTTCTCCCGATCATTTCGATTTCCACACGCCGGTTCCGGGCGCGGCCTTCCGGTGTGCTGTTATCGTCGAGATAATCCCCGCCCGACTGATAATTAGCCGTAATCTTTTGCGGTTCAACACCGCCATCGGTCAAAAGAAGCCTTGCATTTTCCGCACGGCGGCGAGCCGTCAGCAAGTCATCGCCGCTGGACACTTTGGCATCGGTGCGCGCACGCACAATGACCTTTTCCGCCGAGCGCGCACGCTGGATAAGGGTGGCTTTTTCGCGGGCACTCAGGTCAAGGGTGTATCCACCGACCGGGAAGTAATACCGGAACACTTCCGGCATGGCGGCGCGGGGCGCTGGCGCTTGTGTTGTAGGCGCTCCCTGTTTGAACATCCTGATGGTTTCGGCGCTGTTGATTGGCTGACGGTTCGAGCCGTTGAGTGTAGGGGCGACCGGGGCGGCACAGGCGGCCAGGGTGAGGCACGCAATAAGGGGGAGGGCGGTTTTCATGGCAGAACCTCATTTATCATCAAAGTGTAGCAAACGGAAATCATATTATATACATCTACAATCAAAATGCCAAAAAAAGGCACGGATACAACCCGTGCCTTTTGCTTTGGATAGTTCAGACCGCTACCAACTCCGGCGTGCACGCAGCACGGCGGATCACCGCTTGCGCTTTGAGGTCGGCCAAAACCTCTTTGATATCGCATTTATGGTACTCCCCGCCGTCAAATGCCCATTGCGCGAGCAACGTTTTGTCGTGGTCATCTAACCCGGCAAGGCAAAGGCGCTGAATAAAAAACGAGAACCGGGCAAATTCGTCCGGCTTCTGTAGCCTGACCTGCCAACGGATTGCCCAGTAATGTTCCTTTGATGGCGCTTCATTTAGACTGTCATGTGTCATAGTGGAACCCCTCTTGTATTGCTTTAATGTATTAGCGTGCCAATTCCTCGTCGCGCTGGTGGTGTTGTTGTTGTTTGTCTTTCAAGGGATTCAGCCGCATAGCCGGGGATTGATGGTCAAACACCCCAATGCCTTTCAGGCGTTGGGAATCTTCTCGGCGCTGCAAACCTGTTTTGATCCTTGCCAGCGCGGTTGCGTATGCCTTCGGGTCTTTGACCTGACATAGCATCTTTGCGGCAACCGCTTCGGCGACCTGCCGACGTGGTGAAACCTGCGCGGTTGGGAGCTTTTCGATGCTGTTCCGCATTTGGCGGTTTTGCCGTGCCTCAAGGGCTACCTTGTCCTGTTCAGTCGGGTTATAGCCTTTTACGACGATGCCCTTGAGGGCGCATTCCATCCACACCTTTTGACGAAAGTCTGGATGCCCGTTCACCTTGATTTGTGTCCAGCCCCGCGCCTCGGCCATGTTTGCCATCCCGAACGCAACACGCTCGTCATTGCACGCGCTGACGAGCTTGTTGCCCCCATCCTTGAACGCGAGCTTTTCAGTTGAGTCCCGAAAATAGAAGTTCGACCCGGCTGCCCGGAAATCGGCATACACCCGTTCCATCGCTTCGGCCTGTTGCCCAATCTCGCGCTCGGTGTACGTCACCGGCGCAAGATTAGGCCGGTCGCCGGACGGTGCAGCCTTGAGGGCAATATCTTCTTGCAGGTCGGCACGATGCCCCAGGCTCTCAATCTTCTGACCTTGTTCTTCGATGTGGTGGCCAAGCCGCTCGATTTCTTCCGGGTTGGTTTCGCGCGCAGCACGCTCCTGGGCGCGTACAGCCGCCGCACGGGAAACCACATCTTCCTGTATCAAGTAAATGCTGTCACATTCGATGAAGTTTTCGCCGTACTGTTGTTGCGTGGTGAGTGCGTCGAAATCATGCGCCCGGGTCTTCTCGGGGCTGATCCCTTCATGCACATGGAGCGACTTGCCGCGCAGGACGCCAGCCATGCCCTTGCGGGTTTCGATTTCGGCTATGTTTATTTCACCTACGGCGGCTTCCATCACGTCCGGGAAAAGATGCTTGTATTCCTGTGTCGTGCCATCGGCCAGGATGAAACGGGCATCATAGGCATACGTGCCTTTGGTCAATTCGCTGTCCGCTGTTGCATGGTCATGTTCAGTGAATTGGTATTTATGAAACTCGATACGAGAAACCTCTTGGCCGTCCAGCGTGAGTTTGGCCGGATGTGAACGGCGCTCACCCTCGGCCACGAATGCCGCCTGCAAAGCGGTATCGCGGGCATCCACCGATTTTGTAAACTCATGGTAAACCTTGCCGGCATCCCCTATGACGGACGAAGCAAAGGTTTTGGCAGGGTGCGAAACCCGGTCAAAGGGCTTGCCCTGAGCATCCAGGCCATGCTCAATGCGGGTAATGCGCGGCAAATCCGAACCAGGCAAGTCATGGAACCTGCGGGCGGCTTCTTCTGGGTTGGTGGTGGAAAACTGATAATTTTCCTGATTGGTTTGCAGGACGTATTGGATGTTTTCCATGATTATGCCCCCGGAATGTTGGGGGGGGGGGGGGCACGACCGTATTTTTTTTCTTGGGGGGCACCTTCCCTTTTCGGGGGCGGGGGCTCCCTGGGCCTTCCCTTTGCCCGGGGG